>BNJT01001180.1_pt1 | contig 179900 bp, 211 predicted proteins | sample 8540491 | NCBI WGS metagenome assembly BNJT01 (sample SAMD00202455, study PRJDB9452) | human saliva metagenome | host: Homo sapiens
GTTACGTATTGCTCAAACCAAGTTCTTGGTTGGTGCTTAAGTTTTAGTTTTGTTTCAAATTTTGTTTTTGTTTTTCGAGCGTTAAATTATCGAAAATTAACTTTTACGCGAGCTTGTTCGTTAGCGTTTACTTTGATTGTTTTGGCATCTCGCCTCCTTTGTTTTTTATTTTCTAATGCTCACTCGCAGTTTGCACTACGGGCTCGCGGATTATTAACATCTTCTTTTGCGCCATCAAGCGGTTTTTTAGTAATAATTTGAAATTTAGATTCCAAACCTTTTTTCGAATCTTCTTTAAAGTAATTCTTCACAAGTTTATCTTTCAAGGCTATGAAAAGTGATAATTCCAACTCTTCCACCATGATTTAAAAGTTTCGAAGCAATCCTAAAACTTCTTCAACCTGTTGAAGTTCATTGTTTACTGCGATTCGAATCGCTTGAAAAGTACGCGTTGCGGGTGTGTTTCACAACCACTTTTATGCACACTCATATAATCAGCCAACTGTGTCGTAGTTTCAATTTCTGTTTTTTCGGACTTCCAAAATTTTTGAAACAATTTTTTCAGCGAAACTGTTTTTCTTCAACCCAGTCAAAATTTGCATTAATTCATTCTTGCTTGCAAATTCTATAATATCTGCCGCCGTTTTTTGTTAAGTGGATTCATTCGCATATCAAGGGCCATCTTTCGAAAAGAAAATCCCTTCAGCAATATCCAACTGAGGTGAAGAAACACCCAAATCCGCTATGATTATATCGAATTTTCGACCTTTCTACCAATTCTTTGTTGCAGAAAGAAAATCCATATGCAAAAGTTTCATGCCTTCATTTTTAAACCGTTAGCGTGCAATTGCATTTCATCTCTATCAACTAAAACCGAGTTTTCAAAATCTCGGTTATACGGCAAAAACTCGCCAGCATGACCACCATATCCTGCCGTGAAATCGAGATAACTTTCCCTTCTTTATTGAATTTTATGTTAAGCTTGTTTGTAATAAGACTGGTATGTGAACTGATTTTTCTCTGTAATTCGCAAATTTAGCCACCATCTGATGATTAAACTTTTGTTTTTGTTATATTTTTGTTTTTAAGATTCACTTTTATATGAATATATTGCTGTTTGAGAGACTTATATATGAGGTGAGTTTATTTTGGGAGGTTTTAGAATGTGTCTGGACTATTATTTTAACCTGGTTACCGGAAATGTCCAGCTGTTTAATCACCAGGTGTTGACCCAATTAAAATTACATCTATTTTAACGTGCTTATTTTGTTTAGTGGTTTTCTGTTTATTTCTTGTCGTTGCCACTGATTTATGTTTACCGCGAATTAAAATTCGCAAGACCTATTTTTGACAAACATGCAAATATAGAACAAAGTTTTATATATTTTTTTCCATAACTATGTGGAAAAGCAAGCCTTTAACAGATATAGCTCATTTTCCACAATGCTTGTGTTTAATTGTTGAAAAATCAAATTATCGTGGCACAAGTAATCACCAATGCCATATCTTACCTTTTGTGTTGATATCAAAATTAGATATGTCACAAATACAATAATAATGTTATGAGAGAATCCAAACTGCACTTCGAAAATTGCGTAACTTGATTTACCACTTACTGTTCCATCTTCTGCAATCATAATTCCGTTATTTGTTAATAGTGTTTTAGCTGAAATATCTTGCTCTTTTTTTGAACTTTTGCGTTTTTTTCTGCAGATTTTTGTTAGAAGTTTAACGATTTTTGTTTGTTTGTTTTTTGTCATTTTATTCCTTTTTTATTTTATTTGACTTATTTAATCTTCGTTGTTTTGTATGTTTATATAATAGCATAAGTTTTTAAAAGTCAATAGTTTTATGTTAAAATATTTTAAAATATTTTCAAACCATTGCCAACTTTTTTGTTCGTTTGACACCCATTTTGATTTTATTTTATTTTTTGACATAATACTAAAATATTGTTAAATAAAAAATAGGCTCCTGTCGTATTTCTATTGTTTTACACCTTAAATTGCACTTTCGCCAAAAGCTTTTTAATTGTGCTTCGATCGATCCCTTTGTCTTCCGGAGTTTTGCTTAATTTCCTCGATATCAACGCTTCGTCTATCTATTATTTTTCGAAAATCGCCTCTCGAAGCTGCATCATCGGTGAAATAGCTTCCACGTCGATACTACGCGCTGGACATTGCTGCGCGCATTTTTCTAGTGCGCCCAGCGGCCTTTTGTTGAGCTCTTCAATAATCTCGCCGCCTCGCGCTTTTAGCGAAACTTTCTACCAGATGTAGCGAAAACGTTTTCTCTGCCTTCGACTTTCATTTTCAGATCGCGCATCAACTCCTTTTGCGCCTCTGCAGCTAACAACCAGCTGCCATTCGATTTATCCCACCGACAGTTTACCCAGCTGAAATCGAACTCGCGAAAGCGCCACGCAACCCATTCCTTCAGCAAAAGCTTTTCGAAGATCAATGCCTGTGCAGCATCGAGTGTCATTCTGACCCTTTGCGAACGGTAATTGCGTATGCCAGCCGTGAGCGGGATCTGTGGCTAATACTGGCACTGTTTTCTATCACCGTCGCGTCATCTCCCAAGCATCTGGAACCATTGTCACGACTTCTACCGTTTTGTGAAATTGAACAATCGTAATCTGTTGATCTTTTTCGAAAATCATTGAGTTCTCCAATCGAACCGTTCACATAGTAATGGTTTTGCATTTTTACCGCCATCACTAGCACCTGAGCCGCAAAAGCTCAGGCGCAAGAACCGATTTTTGCAAAGTCTCTAACATAATTTCTCGCGCCCGTCGTGGTTTGGAGCAGTGAAATTCTTTTGCCCGTCAAGCTCGGCGAGTTTTTGCTCGTTGATTTTACTCGGACATCAATATTCGTAGTGTGAAGCTCGGTTAGTTTTTCGAAAATCTTCATATTTTCTGAAATTCTGGGCTCAGCATCAACACGATTACAAACTTTTCAGCATGCTGGCGCAAATCGTCCGCCCGAAGTGCGTTTAAAATTTCTCAGTCAACTCAATGCTATCTTTCTGGCGATAATTCTCTCAAGATAACAAACCGTAAATCCGCCATTCGCCAAGCTTCAGAATGAATTGCAAAACCACCAGTTCGACTACCATTTTCGATTGATTGGCGGCAACTGATCACCACTAAAATTACTTGAATTCCACCCGTGTGTTTGTCATTTTGTCGAATTGTGCGACAAATTTCTTCAACCATATCGAGCCGAAAATCATGCAACATTGAAATTTCATCAATCATCCAAAATATCAGTGTTTTTAATGATCTCCCACACGAGTTTTTAGGATCGAAAACTTCTTAGAAAGATAATCATGAAATTCCAATCCGCCCAAAGCGTGAATTGTATTTCCACCAAGATGAGTTGCCGCCAACCAGTAGTAGCCGTGACACTAACTTTTCCAGAATTTTTGCAAGCTTAATAAACTGGTTATGCTGAAAGTTTTTCCACTTCCCGCCGCTCCAGTTAAAAAGACGTTCTCGCCCGAAAGCACACTCTCTAAAGCTAGCGCTTGTCATTTTTGAAGACTATTCGCCTCCCTGATCATCTCGTGGCGGTTCGCCCTCTGCTCGTCAAGCAATTCTGCTTTTAATTTCGTATCGACGACCCGTAATCTCACCAATATAATCTTCATTAATAAATTTACAAACATATCAAGGTCGTACCATCCATAATAATAATCGCACCGTTATCGTCTGTCATAAGTTCAAGTTGCATTTCATCAGCATACTTAACTCACTTTTTCTGGAAATTTCACCACTTCATCCATTTTTGCAGTTTCGTTGCGGCTTTTTATGTTCACGCACCAAAGTTTAAATCGTCCCATCCGGAAAACTCAATTTATATTTTCGTTCAATTTCAAGCACTTTTGATCAGCTAAAACTTGTTTCTTGTAGTCATAATTGAAGAGTTTTTCGGAATTTGCTTTGATTAAAAATAAAGACAAGTCAGCATTAACAATTAATACCTGATTATCTGGCGGATAGACCAAATTCAGGTTCGAAAGCACCAAATTTACCGTTTCGAAATTCCCAGTCGTCGCGCCACGCAAAACTTGACCTTGCATAATTTGTTTGGCAACATAAAACTTCTCGCCTCGCGTTGTAAAACGTGCTAAAATTCCTCTAATTCGCTTAAAATCATGCTCGTTTTCATTAAATTCTCACAATATCTGTATATTGAGTTTCAATCGCATTGATTAAAGATCTGCATGCTGAACTTTTTGGACGCTCAGCTCAAAAAGCACATCTTTGCTTACTCCACCATCTATTTCGTAATCACGAACACTCAAACCAGTTCCAGCACCTATATTCACAAAATTAATCATATCAAAATAAATAGAGGCTTAATTTGTGCATTTAATTCACTTGTAAAACTCGTCGTAAAGGGCATAAAATGATTAAACAGAAAAACTCAACATCAAGCTCGTTTTTAATTCCATCTGTTAAATTTGCCCATTGAAAAATATCGGTAGGTTCGATGGAAACTTCATTCGAAATATTTTCAGTCATCTTTTTCATTATCCATAGTTATATTTACCACAAGCTCTTAAAATCTAAAAAGAAATCTTTTAATTTGGTTAGTTTTGAAGCCGTGATATAATTAAAGAACGAAAAATTGCAATTTTAGGGACGTCAGCCGAGCATTGGAATTGCTGAACTCGAAAGTGTTTTTGGCGGCGAAAAGAAATTCACGTTCTCGGTGATTACGCCTGCATTATTGAAACCGAAAAATCAATGTTTCGCATTTTGGCTCAATCCTTTAAAACTGACGGGTCGTTTTTGAAGTTAATTCAACTGACTGGGCACGATGTTTCGATAACTCAAATCTTTTGAACGCGATTTTGCGGATTTTAGCGGAAAAATAACAGGGAATCTCATCTATGGTTTATTCGCGCAAATGAAATTTCGAAAACTGGTATAATTATTACATAAACTATCACTGGTGTTTCGGTACGAATTATCCTTCAAAAACGGCAGCGCTTTCAACCGCGATTTCACACAACAACAAATCCTGGTTTGAGTGGGGAGATCGAAATTTTAGCGGGTGCGTGGTGGTAAAACGATTATCGCACTCAGCGAAGGTGCGCAAAATATTACAAGCTGCCGCTTAAACGTGACCAAAATCGACCAAAACGCGATGTTGTCACGTGGAATGCATAGGCCACCAAAATTAGCGCAAACAATGACTGATCTTTGGAGCGGGTGAAAATCAGCCACAAATTCAAGCGCTTTTGGCAGATCGAAATACCAGAAATTTTTGACCCATTTTGGTGAACGGAACTGTTCTTCGCTAGCTACACTGGTAAAGCGGCTTCTGAAGTTAACGGAACAGACTTTTAAGTGAAAAATGATAGAATCGAAAGAAAATAGCGAATGGTCTCTGACGAGAATTTAAACCACATGGCGAGGATTGGTAAAATTTCATCAAGCCGACGCCACAGACGATGGAGTTTTGCTAAAAATCTTCAACCGTGGTTTGTAAGAAACTTATCTCGGCTCAGCCATTCCTCTGCTCCATCTTTCCTTACTGGAGTTCGCGAAATCTGCAACCGCATAATTTTCTGAACTTTTTATTTAGCCACAAATTCCAGTAGATGGAACACAAATTTGTATTGCTGTTCCTGCTTGGAAAAACCCAAAATGGCGATTTTTCAGCACCTTCCACTTGTTGACTTTTTAAATGAGCTGTATAATAGAAGAGAATCTATGCGCGTTAAAACCACAAGATCTATTATATTATCGCAGTGAAGATCAAGTTGTGGCGCGGACTATTAGGTACTAATATTAAGGAGTGAAAAATGTCACACGTTAAATCGGTGGTTCAAGCAAGAACATCCACAATAACGCCGGTCAACGTCTTGGTAGCTAAACGATTTGCGGCCAGTTAACGAGGGTGAAGTTCTCGTTCGACAGACTGGTGCAACTATGGTTGGTGAAGGAACTTTACATGAGCCGAAATTTCACTGATTCACGCCAAACAAGACGGTGTTGTGAAAATTTAAACAAATCCAAAAACGCAAATTTACTGGCAAAACTGACCCGACGCACAGTGCTGTAGAAGTTAGAAGTTGCAGTAATTGCACTAGGCCGAGCTGAACGATCAGCCTCATATTTTATTGACTTTGAAATTAATATCTTCACTCATTCCTAAATGTTCGCGAATTTTAATCAATCACACCCGAAATTACCACTTGCGACTCTCACAAGATAATCATCAACACCAAGCTCCTCGGCGCGCTTTCTCGATCACTTTCTTTGGACTTTAAAGCTGTGAGCATAATTATGCGCATATTCATAGTCTCCGTGTGCTTTCTGCAAAATATCCAAAACACTCAAAGCCTGAGATCTTCGGCATCATCGCATCAAGCAAAATCAAATCTGGTCGAATTTTAACGTCGCCGTCAAAGCCTGCTCGCCATCATGCACTTCAAAACCTCAAAAATCTTTCCATTTCTAATCGAGCACGATAAACACTCGCCAGAACTTGGTCATCTTCAACCAATAAAATTTTCTTTTTATATCCATTTTCTCTCCTATTTCAAAATTTCCATTGCTTTATTTCTTTCTGAATATCATTCAATAAATAGCTCTGACCTTCTGGATTTTAATCTCAAACATCGTGAAATCTCATTGACTCGAGATATTTTGCCACTATGGCGTAAAACCATTTTGCAGTAATTGTAACCTCTCAATCAAAGCACCATCAGGCATATCGATCGTCGTTTGAACACTTCCTTGCCGCAAGATTTTCTACCCACAATTTGCAGGTGCAGCCTTTATGTCTCTCCAGTGCTCCAGCAACAATTTCACTTGCACTCGCTGAAGAATTATCGAGTAAAATCACTGTTTTAATTCCTTTTAATGGGTTTCTCGCCAGTTGCCTCGAATTTCCTCAACAGTGAAACCAGTTTTCTTGGCTACAATTAATGCATTTTTCTCCAGCCATACAACTCGCAACGGTTTTCGGTATGTCTGAACATATCCAACACCACCATTTACCACGCATCCAAAATAACTTTCGAAATTCCTTCATTTTAATTTCTTTCAGCATACTTTTTAGCCAAAGCACCAGTTTCACTATCAAACTCGATAAATCGAAAGTGTCGCAATACCATTGTGACAGATCAACTGACTTGATTTTTCAATTTTCTTGCACGAGTCACTGAAAATCTTTCTCTTTCTTCTCGCGAATAACCGTACTTTAACTGTTGTGCCAGACTCGCCACGAATACCAACTTCGGAGGTGCTTTTCTTTAAAAACATCCTCATCATTAACTTTGAAATTACACCTGCAGCCAAAATCCCAGCGCTCGCAGCAGGATGGGCAAAACACGCACAACCTTAACAACAATGTCGCCGTCTTTTGCGAGTTCAATTCCAACACCAAGTTCCGACATCACCGCTCAAACTTTTATTAAATCTCTGGCCTCTTTGGAAGTCATATATTCGGTGTATTTATCGCGTGCAGCTCTCCAACTCAAAGCCTTTCGGAAGCACCTTCAATAATCTTCTGTTTGTCGATTTCTCCGTCGTAATTTGAAACTAATGCTTTGATAAGTTCTCAACATTCGCGTAAATCAATTTTTCCAACCTTCTTAAACCCAAAAACTGGCGCACTAAATTTCTAAGGTCATCTATTCTTGAACCACCCACAAAACCCAAAATCAGCGTGTAAAAGCCGAAATTACGACTCAACGTTGGAGTGATTGACTCCTCTATCCATAAAAATCCATTATATCACAAAAGCACAAGCATACACATAAGATTTAGCATAAGTCAAGTCTGTTCACTGCAAAGTATAGTTATATTGTGGATTTTAAACATTAAAGACTCAAATAGGTTATAGATACCATTAATAGCTTTTAGGCTGTAGTATTATTCTCGTATCTTCAAAAGATTTCGCAAATATAAGCTCAGGATTTTCTAAAGTAAGCTTAGTAATTTGATAGCTTTCAGAATCGTGATAATCAATTTCTTGAATAGATTCATTAAAATTGTATATTTTTGAATTTGGTAAAGCTGTAATAATAGGAGAATGAGTAGCTATGATAAATTGAGTCTGCTTTTGTGTTAGTTCATATATTTCGCTAAAGGCTAATTGATTTTGTGGGGAAAGAGCAGCTTCGGTTCGTCTAAGATATAATCCATTAGGTTTAAATTTATTTAAAAACCAGACCTAAGAATGCCTGGACTGTGCGAGCGCGCAGTGATTCCGCCGTAAGAATCTAACTTATATCCCATAGCAATCTCTACTGTATATATCCTCCAGATATGAAAGTACATTATAAAAACTTTCAGCCCCTCAAGAAAAATCCATCCCGTGGTCGCTTAGCCCTCTAACAATCTGAATATATTCAAGCTGTTGCTTCAAATGCGTTTCTTTTAGCGCAGAAATTGTACTAACAGTTCCAATCCTCAGGGTTAAATCCTAAAGAAACCGCAATACCTTCAAGCAAAGTTGACTTTACTACTCCCATTTTCGCCCATAGTAGTAATGGAGAAGACATAAATTTAGAAGAATCAATGGAATTTATTGACGGAATTTCTGAGTAGTATTTCCTCTTTAGGTATAGGTTTTGAACTCTTATTTCTTTGACAAAAGCATCCATTGTATCTTTTCTCATTTTTATTGGCATCATTTATCTTTTATAGGATAGCAAACTTTTTAAAATAAAAACACCCTAGCTTAGTGAAAGTTTAAAATGAATAATTTTAACTAGTCATTAAAATAACAGACTAGCTGATTTATAAAATTATAACTATAACTAGCTAATATGCAAAACCTAATCATACTGTTCAGCAATTCACTGCAAGTCATTAGAAAAATAGTACAAAGGAGTCAGATAAACTGACTCAATATTAATCAAAATGTACAGGCGTATCGGGAAAGTGCTGTAGCAGGAACGGTCATTGTCGAGAAATTGTCCGCAGCGCCCGTTCTCGAAAATAGTTGAGATTGCGAAATTGTAAACTCATATTTCCGTTAACAGCCTTCAACTCCAAACTGATATGCCGTATTGACCACCGCTCATCAGCACTCGAAGGAACCAACTTTTGAGTATTTCCAGTTCGAAAAACCTGCTCGCCGCGCGCTTGACTGGAAACATCTTTCGCAGGTTAACAGTATGCAGCACTAATCTCTTTTTGTTGCACGCAATTTCCACGCAACATAGCTCACGCACTGTCGATGACATCCATATCCATAGCTGTCTGTTCCGTTTCCATCTGCTCCCGTCATGGACTCACAGCATTTGCATCGACATGACAGCTGCAGTCATCTCCAAGGATAATTGAACTTGTTCCGGCTATCGCTTGCGGAAGAGGCTCACCACCAGCCGCCCGAGCAGCTCGCAAAATTTGCGCTTTGGATTGCTATCTGTTGTTGCTTTTGAAGTGCTGCCTTTGCGGAATCTCTGCTCTATTTGTGAAGACATAGTTTTGTATATTCAGCTTTCTACTATTCTAGTTTGAGCGATTACACCCATTTTGCTGACGAATCTTTTTCCTGCAGCGCAGATTCTGCTTGCTGCTGATTCGCTAATCGCAACCTTAACTTCTGTCTCGTTGTTTTTCAAGATCTAGCTTTTGGTCGCTTAATATTCCATCAACCTTTTCAAACCAACTGATTCTGACGCACTCTGATATCTCAAAAATTATCAAGAGCTTTCGAAAGATTGGTTACTTCCCGCAAAATTCAGCTCAATAGCGTTATGTCATCTCAAGCGACATTGCTAGCTAAATTGATCCTAGAGCATCTCGATTTCTGCTCCATACTTTTCTTCATTACGTATACTGTCAAGCTGAAGTCGAAACTGTCTTTCTTGACATATCGCGATCTCGCGACTGAATCGTAGCTCTTTTCCCATACCGCTAAGTTCATTTCTGGAGTGTCTTGAGCTTTCTATTTCGAAGGTCGCCCGCCCGAGGATTCTGCACCACCAATCTGAGATTGCAGCGCCTTTTAATCTCTTTATCGAGCTGGTCTAACGCTCTTTCGGCCTGAGCTACCTTCGGAATGTGTGCAACAACACCTCAGCTACCACAACTCCAAGAGAAATCGCGCTGCTAATCATCAAATTCTTCTTTCTTTAATCTTTTTCATAGCTGTCTTTTGTTTTAAACTTTATTACTATTAAACAGACTGTACCACATTATCTCGAAGACAAGCCCTTTTCTATATTTTAGGATTACTTCTCATGCTAGCTGTAAACGCTGAACATGACGCCAATTAAATGAGTTTCCGATAAAGACTAACCCCAGAAACAACCAGAATTCACTATACATTTGCAGAGAATGAATAAACCGGCGAGACTGATAATTCCATAAGCTTTCAAGCTTATCTCTGAGTAGAAAATAATCGAATACCCACTACTGACGCCGTGTATTCGCCGCAATCGTTCCGCAAATTACAGCTCAAACTACAAAAACGGCCCAGCGATAAAAGCTCTCGTGACGCGCCGATCAATTTCATCATATATAAATCTCTTTCTCGACGGTTAAAAATCGCCATCTGAATTGTGTTATAATCAAACTCCGCAATAATTACAAAAATTGGAACCTGCGAGAATTTCCAACTTTCTCAGCAAATTAATCGTGTCTCGAAATATTCTAATCAATCTCGCTCTGACTCGCTCGCATAGGTTGGTGGATGATCTGGGTCAAGGCTTCGATTTTATCAGTTTGTTATTTTCGACAAGATTTTTAAGCTCGGTTGAATCTGAAATATCAACAAGTTTAACATTGCATATGCCTGGGCATTCAGTTATCTCGACTCCACTCGGAAGGCTTTTTCGAATATCCGCGTCAGCAGAATCGCGCAAATCTTCGATCTTCGCGCTTCTTGGTGGTGAGGTGTAAGTTAGATGTGTCACCGTCTTTAAGATCACCGATTGACTTTTTCATCTCAACATCAGAATTTGAAACGCCTTTTTCAGATAAATCGACATATCAATCTCTTTATGCATTATCATCAACAGTATCCATCAAAATTGAGCGCGCAAGAAGCGAGCCGGAAAATAATCACCAAAAGTAACCGTCATCACTCGCCAAGTTGCGGCGACCGAAAGCCACAGTGTTTCGAACATGTAGCTATTTCGCGCCATATTTTGTAATTCGCCAGAGATGTTAGGGTTCTGCGACGATGGCGTTTTTGCTGCATAACAATCTTTAGAGTTCTGCTTTCTTGGACCTCGCTGCGCTCTGAGAGCTGTATGATGTCTTAATTTTCTTCTCTCATCACTGTCTATACTCTTGTGATTGACCGCGAGTGATTTTTCCGCCATTTGCTAAAGTGATTACACGCGACGCTTTAAGTTTATTTATAATTTCAACATTATGCGTTGTTAAACTACATTGCTGTTCCATAGTCGTTAATCAAGCAGTCGGATAATATCCCAACTGGTGGTTTTGGGTCGAGATCTCGTGGCTCATCGGCAATCAGAATTTTCGGCTGACGCTCAAAGCTCGAGCAATAGCAACACGCTGACGCTCACCACCGCTCAACTGATGTGGAAAATTACCTTCTTTACCTTCCAGGCCAACATGCTTTACCAACTTTTTGGAACAGTAGCTTTAATTTCGTGATTTGTCATTCCAGCAATTTTCAAGCGCAAAAGCAACATTTTCGAAAACCATCTGGATTTGGCAAAAGTTTAAAATCCTGAAAATCACGCCAATTCGACGACGCAAAAGTGGAATATCCTTGTCTCGCAATTTATCATAGTCAATTCCACCAACAACAATTTTACCGCTGGTTTGTTTTTCTTCACGAGTGAGCATTTTAAAAGTGAGGATTTCTCCATGCGCCACTAGTTCCTACCAAAATAACAAACTTCTTTGGTTTATATATGAAGACTGATCCTGTTTATTGCAGGAGTTTTTTGAATTCTACAAACTTTTTGTTACACGATCATAATATCACTACTTTTAATTATACCAGCTTTTATAAAGCGTTCAAGCTTATTTATATATTTTATTTAACAGATAAAAATATGGCCAAAATTAACCGCATTATTTTTTATTTGGACTTTTTCTTTCTTTCGAAGAAGCTGTGCAGTAGTAGTCGGAGAATCAGCAGCTCTATCATTACCTCAGAACTTCCAAAACATCCCATAATTCTTGACGAATTTCCCTCAGGATTATCACCTTTTTAACTCTCTTCAAGCTTGATGAATGTTCCCAACCTTCAACATCATCTAAAAAGAAAGGTCGTATCTTTCAACTGAAGTCAGATTTCGAAGGACTCTCAAACCTTCATTTCGAAAACCTAATTGCTGAACAATGCGCAGTTTCAGCATAATTCAAAACAGTGTAGCTCATGGATTAAATCAACATTTTCTCAGCATCAATGTGGCGTTTTGAATTAATTGATACCAAGGCTTACGCTTTGGGTCAACAATCTCAGTTCGAATCATTAACTTTGGCAAATTTCGGCTCGGCTGATAAACTGCGAGGTAAAACGCTGACTCATTCTGAAAAATTACCCGCCTGAAATCGTGCCTCCTGTATCTCAATCTTTTAATAAAATCAACCTTATTTTTAATTTTTGCTTTTACAATAACTCATAGCTTGATTATACTATATTTTGAACTTGTTGCAATAGTTTACGATTTTTAATCTTTGCCGAGATTGTTCTGAAAGACAAACTCGTTGCAGCCATCGCAATATTCAAACTTTCGATTTCGCCAACCTGCGGAATTATCACCTTTCTTCTTTGTCTGAAAGAACTCTCTTCTGAAACACCAGAACCTTTCATTGCCCAAAAATCCAAGCAGTCTTCACTATAAAATCCTCATCATAAATTGGTGGGCCTGTGCTTGTCTGCAAAATTGAACTTTTAAGGCTTTTCGATAACTCTTCAATCTCATTCTCTAAAAATCTCTAGTTTGAAAATGCGCCCCCATCCCCTGCTCTGCAAAACTTTTATGACCAAACTGAAACAGTCCCTTTTGAACAAATTATTTGTTTAACACTAAAACCAACTGCGCTACGTAAAGATTGTTCCTAAAATTTCCTGATCCTTGAATCTCTATCGAGGATGATTGAATCTTCACAAAAATTAACACCTTGATTTTTTGGTATTTCTCACAACAAACAGACATACCGACGCTCAATAACAGGACTAATCTTTGAATATATTTTAGCTTCAAGCTCGTAATAATTTCAGTATTCAATTCTTCACATTTTTGAATCATCGCTTCAACTTTCTGCTTCTTTTGAAGAACTCGAAATCACGCAAAAATCCGGCACACCGAAAGCGCTTAAGCCACTCCAGCCGTCAGGTGCGCACCCTCAATAATAGTCATTTTGCTTGTTTCGAAAAACTTTTGCTTTTCTGAAAGCTGAACAAGTTTTTAACCAATGGATTTTTGCGCTGAGTAATTTTCTTCATTAAATCTCGCTTGATTTTACACGAATCTGTGAGGCGTCATCACGATTTCGAACACTCACTAGTCCATCGCCTTCAACTGTTTCAAAATCAATCACAACAACTTTTTGGCACACCAATCTCATCTGCCTTAGCATAAACTTTACCAACTTTTTCCACTCAAACTCAAATTCTACATTTTTGTATTTTTACGAAGTTCAGAATAAACCTCTTTAGCTTTTTCAACTAGAGCTTCTGTTTTTCAAAAGCGGAGCCACGATAATTTTAGTTGGAGCAAGATTCTCTGGTAAAGCTAGATAAGTTCGAATTTTACCTTCAGATTCAACCTCAGTATAAGCATTCGAAAGAACCGCCATCAAAAGCCGCTCAACGCCAAAACTTGGCTCAATCACATGCAGGAATAAACTTTTCACGAGTTTGTTTATCCGTATATTCCATACTTTTACCACTCTGCCCGTTGAATATTTCCCAAGGTCGAAGTCAGTTCGATAAGCAATTCCATCAATTCTTCTTTACGATTGGGAAAGTTAACTCAAAATCAACTGTACGTTTTGAATAATGCGCTCGATCTTCGGCTGGAACTTCAAGTTCAAACTAGAGCACTTTTGAAGACCCATTTTTGAGTTAAAAATTCTCGCACCAAATTCAAAAGAGTTTTTTCGAACTCAGACTTCCCAATCAGGATTTTACAAAAATACTCAATTTCCATCTGCTCAAATTCTCGCGAGCGGAACACAAAATCACGCGGACTAATCTCGTTTCGAAAAAGCTTTTACCCTGTTGTGAGACTCAAACGGTAAGCTTTCGATAAAAAGCATCGACTACATTTTTATAGTTCGTAAAGATTCCTGAGCGGTTTCTGGACGGAGATAAGCTACAGAGTTTTCGTTGACAACTGCGCAACATTAGTCTGAAACATCATATTAAAAGCTACGAACATCACTCAAATCATTACCTTTTTAGTGATTTCAAAGCCTTTTTCACGAATAATTTCAGTAATCATCTCGAAAGACCTCTCTGCTTCGATTCCAGCATCTTTCAATAAATGATCAGCTCGATAACGTTCGCCCAGTTTTTAAGTCTTCAACCAAAGGGTCAGCAAAAGTTGCAGCGTGACCACTCGCTTTCCAAACTTTGGATTCATAATAATCGCCGCATCAACACCAAACATATCTTCGCGGTTCTCAACAAAGAAACTCCCACCATCTCGTTCATGATTTTGCGCTTTAACGCTAAGCCGAGTGGGCCGTAATCCCAAGTTCCGCGCATTCACCGTAAACTTCGCTACCTTGCCAAATAAACACCTCGGCGTTATGAGGGCTAACAATTTGTCCATTAGTCTTCGTTCTTCATTTTTCCTCCGTATACTCTTTTTAACCATATATCAAAAAGCTCATTTTTCGAGAGCTTTTCCTTAAAAATTATTATAAAATTACAACTTTAATTTCTGATCGAAAACAATATAGTAATCACACCTAAAATAGAAAAAGCTGGGATAATTAAATTTTGAGATTTTTCGAAACCAGTATGTGGAGCTTGTGGAGATTTAGTAGATCATCTATCATCTCCTTCGCTACTTCATCTTTAGAATACTGTTTCTGGTAAAGCACCTCATCCTTTAATTCTTTTTAATTTTTGTAATGTCTGCACCCGTTATTACACCTTGAATAGACCCTTGAGCAACACAATCTCTTTCATAAACCACAGCACCATCAGTCGCAACAACCTGAATATGATATTTGCCATTATTAATCAACCTTCTTAAAATCAATATCACCACTACTAATTCGACTAGATTTAAAAACAACCGGTGGATATGGGCCGCTACTTCTCTTTGGATTATTCTGCTCTAAAAATGAATCTCAAAATTCTTATCATCCAACACCCAGATACTTCTTTATTTTCGCATTATTCGGGCGTTAATCATAATAATACCATCAGCACCAACCCGTTTTCAGCCAGTTCTAATAAAATTAGTTCCGTTAGTTTCGGTCTTTTCATAGGAGCCATTAAAGAGCTATCTTCGGCCATCTTCAGAACCACTTTATACCCACTCCAACTATTTAAAGTCAGAATATCCATAATTTAAACTATCTTTGGTGTTTTACTATTAAAAGTAACATTTCCACAGCCAACTTCATCATTATATTGTATATTCTGAATTGACTCGAGGATTAATTTTTAATATTTGGTTGTCTTAAAACCTCTTTATCATTCACTGATTAAAAACCCATCAAAAGTGTAAGAACGAGAAATGATAGGGTAGCTATTCTCATATTATTCTTAATGCTAATATTATTTCCGTAAGACTATCTGTTTTACTTCATCGGTAAATTTAACCTTGAATAAAAACCCAAGGTATAGCTTCATCAATTGTATATTTATCAAATTTTGCAAGCTCAGCAGAGTCTTCATTATATCTCAATATTCAGCCTTAGATTTATTTGACTTTTCAGCCTTCATGACAGCAACTATCTTACCAATCCTCTCTCTATTATTATACCATTATGAAGATCTAAGAGTCCTTTTGATAAACACAGGCCAATCACGAAGCTTTACAGTTTCTGTAAATTTAAAATTAATGCTTTAAAGATCTTTATATTTGTCACCATCCCAGTCTGCCCGTAGTATATCAGTTTTCAACACCCTTAACATGTTTCTTCTTGGTGAATCTACCGCAAAGCTGTCCTGAAACCTATACCTGAAAACAATGCTGCAAGAATAAAATTAATATTTTATTTTTTAAATTCATTTTATTTCTCCCTTTTTAATAATATAAAACGCTTATGTTTAAATCAATTGTATCATTTTTTTGAGTCAACTATAAACTTTATAAACTAAAAAGCTTTTACATATACAAAAAAACAATTATATTTTATTTCATCAGTGTCTTTATTGTAATGATGCAATAATATCCGTAACTTTGTTCAAAAATATCACAACCTTTGATTTTCGAAATAACTCTTTTGGTCTGCCTGGAAAACCATTAGTCGCAAAAATTTAATATCATTCGCACTAAACTTACCGTTATATCTTCCGAAAAGACCTTGTCATAAAAATTCAAACTATAATTCAAGTCTGCCTGTAAGTGGGTTTGCTATTTTTATCACTTTCAAGATTAATTTCATCACCAGAAAATTCAGCCACCTTTAAAATTAAACGTTCATTTTATTAAGTTTAAGTCAACATCGTGAAATTCATTTAAACTTCTGAAAAATTATTAATAAAATTTCATCACCAGCTCCTCAATCTGTTCACAAAGACCCGAAATCTTTTTAATTGCATAATATGCTAAATTGGTTCTTCTCGAAATCCTTCAAAAATTTCGCTCATCTCACACATTCGAGCTGAAGAAAGCGTTTTCATCTTCACTCTTCCCTTCAATCAAAACCACCTCATTTAACGAAAAACTTCAATTCCACCAGCAAGCTTTGATTTTGGTTTTCGAACGCCACGCGCACTGCAGCCTCCGTTTTACCATTTGATGTTATTCACAATTCGGTCGGCTCTCGCCAAAATCAGTTCTGCCAGCAGAACGATTGCCAAAGTGCGTGAATTATCTCACTTTAAATTTCTCGATGCGTAATTTTGTGGGTGAAATCCTATGATTTATCGTAACATGCGAATATTAGAAAGGTTTGAGACTTTCATAAAATCAAGCCTCGCCTTGCTAAATCAGAACAAATTACGACAGGAATGAAGTGTCGCAGAAGCTCTGAAGCTCATTCAAAAGCGCAAATGCAGAATTGCCCTTCAAGCTAAAATATCGAGCATTAAATCCGGCAGATTTTTACTCAATCTGTAAAATTGCTTTTTGCGCAGAATTGGCCTTCAAAATACTGAAATGAACGCAAAATTCGTCTTGAAATTCTTCCGCCAAAATCCGGTTATCTTCGTCAATTAAAATCACAACAAAACCTCAACTGTCCTGAACGATTTAGACTCGAGTTACAGAAATGTACCACCATGCACATGGAAAATGCCGAAATAACACCAATGGCCCTATTGCAGTCGCAAAACTTGCGCAATAAAGAGACCCAAGCCGGAACTTTTGCGGGCGCTGAACTCGCTTGAACCGGCTGATGGATTTTGCTTTTTGATTGCACGCCAAATCGAAAGTGGAAGCTCATCGCCATAATCTCGAACCGAAATTCGAACTTTTTCCAACATTTCGAAATTTAAATTTCTGACCTCATGTGCACGAAGAATAAAGAGCGTTATCAGGAAAAGTTCATCAAAACCGAAACTGCGTAATTCATAGTTCGCCATAATTAACCTCCACTCGAACGTTTTTAAACCTGACAACCCTTATCATGAAGTTCTTAAAAACATCGGCACTTCTGCAACCACATCATTGCAGATCGAATTTATTGGCCAAGTTTGGAAACATCGCGTCTTCAAGCTTGGAAATTTTAGCTAAACTCCTGTACGAGCTGCAAAAGCCTCTGCTTGTGATATTAATTTGGCGTAAAATTCGGTTCTTATCAGAATCAGAAATCTCAATTTTATCATCATTCAAAAGTTAGTGAAAGCTGGACGATTGATTGCGGGTTTTGGGTATCATCCTGCTGAGCAGCAATAAGAAAACCACTTTCTCTTTTTGCCACCAGCTTTACTCCCCGCTCATCCATATTTTATAAGACATAGCAAATTTTTGCTATTTTTAAAAGCTTAATCCATTTTCTAAAAGTGCTTAGAACATCTCTCGCTCAAAACATTATTATAGGTGTCAGTATCGGTCTCGAATCATTAAAAGTTCTTTGCTATTTAATTTAAAATAATAAGCAGTTCCGTCGAATTACGATTATTCTTCTCGTCCAGGGAATAATCCTGAAATTCTCGGTAGCTGGATGATCCATTATTACTGTTACAGCCTCAGAGGATACAGCTCACCTTTTAATAGTCGTCATTAAAATCTTTAAGAACTGTCCATACTCTTTCTCGTAATTGCTACCGCAAACCAAACGCTGCGTATCTTTGCTATCTTTGAATTGTGGGTACCGTATCTGATAGAACAGGAGAAGAAGCCTTTTCGGTCGGAACCATTAGATTCAATATATTGATTCCAGAATGCTGGACAGCTAAAAGTCACTTTCCCTAGAATCTTCTGGAGCGCGGAATTCTTTAATACAGCTCTTTCTTCGCTCTTCATTATATTCTTTTCATCATCTTCTTGTTGTTTTCTGCTCGGCTTCAGCAACTCTTGGTAGGTCAATTTTTACCTTCAACATCTGGTTTTTACATTGTTATATCTCAATATAAGCTCCAAATTCCAAAATGATCCAGCACACTAGTATAAAAACTCGATGCTTAACAGAATAATTGCAAATTGTTGAACCTTTGAACTGCACCTGAATCTATTCATATTTTACCATTATACTTTATGTTTTATCAAGTACTTTTCGGAAACTTATTTATATATGTGGGCCAAAAACCGCCAAAGCGGAATTTATCATTGGTGGCTCCTCCCAGCCTCTGAACTGCACAAGGCTCTTTTCAGGCCTCTGCTCTCACTAACTGAGCTAAAAGAGCTCAACCTTCTTCTTTCAATTATATACAGTATAAGCTATTGCGTGAGTAAATTTTACCTCTATTCATACTATCTACATATTGACTCCTATGTTATTAAGTATAGGTATTCCAGAAGGAGGTTCTTTATTGCGTTAATAGTATGTGCGAATTTTCTATAGTCCGCTCTCCAGGGGTACAAAATTACCACACAGAGTCAGATTAAAACTGAAATGTATGCAATTCCCCTGCTATAATTGATAAAAACAGTATGGAAAAACTATATTCGCATTGAAGGGAAAAATCATTGTAAATGAACAAAACTCTGAGCTAAAAAGATTTGAATTAAATCTTTTTGAACAGTGATGAAGAAGCTCAAATTAAAGTTTAATTGCATTGAACTTTAAAGCCCATCTTAGATGGGCTTTTCTAAATGTCTCGAATTCAGAAATCTCTTTACGATGTTCGTTTCGAACTTTATTCATTTCAACTAAATCTTTAAATCTTAAGTTTTCTACTTTCAGTTTGGTGCATCCATCAAATCGTAAAAATATCTAGATTCTTTCATAATTTGTTATTGGTGCTGAAATTAAAATTTTATTAGCTTTATAGTCATGCATTAACTGGATCAAAGTCATACATTAAATCTTCATACTGTTATCTCGAAGATATTTTTCATTAATATCACGGTGTGGTGAGGCTAAAAACCGAAGCACCAAACTTTTCGAAGTAGGTTTGACCGTGCTGATTATTTTCGAAACGACGAGTATGATAGCCTTCACTGCGCTCACCAATACCACGACCAAAATCATCATTTTTATCGTACCAAACCGAACAGAACTGTGAACTAATTTAATTTCGCCATTAACTTCAGACTTAACTTGTTTGTCTTCACTTTCTCCCAAAAGTAAAAACCGTTTTCATTAATCTTTAGCTCTCCGGCAAGGCTTTCTTAAGCAGAAATCCAGCCACGCCAATTGTAGCGCCCGAAAAGCTAGTTTCATCAACTGCAATCACTTTTTACCTTCAACAGTTGTTTTGCTTTCAAAATCTGCTGAATAATTTATCCTCTGATGCGTGTCTATGTCAATTTTCAACATCTTTTGCCTAAAAATCGTGAACGAACCGCTGCTAAAATTCGGTCTTTCGTTTCTTGAGAAGTTCCATTTGCCAACGGTTAATAAAGTGACTTGTTCTCAGCTCAGTTTATTCCTTCTGTTCCATCACTAAAATAGCCATCACGAATACCAAAACCCAAGCTCCGTAAAAATTTGATTCCTGTCGATGTTCAAAAATTTTGAATCTGGCCGTATCCGGCATTACATTTTAAGAACTTTTCGAGCTAGACTATCAAGCGGTCGCAGATTTATCAAGATAAACAACTCGTATCGTATCGAGGCTACATTCTGCAAAGCGCACCCACGTTTTAGATATTTTGAAGCAACCAGATCGATTCCGGCTTTTCCAGCACCATTAACTAATTGTTTCTGAAAGAATTCTATAGTTTTGATTTACGATGAAACTCATCTTTCTCGTCAAAATAGCCATTTTCAATTTCTTCTGACGACGGTTTTTAAGCGCAATTTACTCCCAAGATGCTCTTCGCTTCTTGGCTATCCGCTGTTTAAATACGTAAACCGTTCGCGCTTTTTCGAAAATGCTGGGTCAGAAATTTTGAAATTGCACCGCTCTAAATCTCGCGCTTTCTTTTGAGAGCGGATTATTTATTGACTTTCTGCTCGTTTTTCGGAAGCTTCGCTATTTGTAATGTATTACCTCATATTTTTGTTTTATTTTTTATTAATGCTTAAATAATATCACAAAAATAGCATTTTGTCAATATGTTATGTTTTTACTCTTCAGAACATTCCAAAAGGCGTAAATAAACCCGTCGATTTTCACCATTTAAGACTTTATCTACATCTTTTTCTTCATATTTTGTTCGAGTGTCTTCACTAATTTATAAGGGTTAAGAACGTAATTTCGAATTTGAGAACTCCCCAATCGGCAGACTTTCCAGCCTGAAGCTCGCTTAGATTTTGCGCATGCTGTTCCATTTTCATTTGCACAAGCTTTCCGCGTAAAATCTTCAGCTGTCTCTTTATTTTGAGTCTGTGAGCGCTCATTTTGAATCGCCGCAACAATTCCTGCTGGTAGGTGTGTAATTCGAACTGCTGAATCGGTTGTATTCACACCTTGACCACCTTTTCCGCCGGAACGATAAAACGTCAACCTGCAAGTCTTTTCAGTAATCTCAACTTGCTCGCGTCAATTTTTGCAAAATCTCAACCAATGCAAAAGAAGTTTCACGGCTTCCAGCACTATTAAATGGCGAAATTGCACCAAAACGATGCACCTCGTTTTCGCTGCGAAGTTTACCATAAGCATTCAATCCCTGAACTTCAAAAACACTGGTTTTTATTCCAGCTTTTCACCAGTGCTGCGCTCAATTTGCTCAGTTTTAAATTATTTTCTCCGACCAGTGTCACATTCGCTCTGGGCACATTTCGGCAAAATCTTCGCATGATCAATTCCACCAACACCAGATGTAATACGCACAATCGCATCACCACGATCAAATTCTCCACTAGAAGTTGTTTTTGCAACTCTTTGAAAATCATTTTCGAACTGGACAATTTGACTTTCAAATTCTTCTATAAGATCTTCATCACGGCTTATCAACTCAAAATATCCTCGACCTGCGTTTTCAAAACAACCCAAGATGAATTTCTTTTCTTTAGATTGGCAAGTTTTTAATTCTTTGCGCAGCAGAAGGATTCTAAAACCAGATTTCTGGATTTGAAACTCTCGCTTTCGAGGTTATTTAAGGTTGTTTCTTATCTTCGAGATTAAGCTTTAAGCTGCTTTTTCAAGCTCATCTAAAATGTTACTCGTATGAGCTTTTAGCTTATCCATAGAAAATTATTTTTAGCTGGCCCCTTCAGCCTCTTTCTTCATCGTCGTCTGTGAAAAGTTTTTCAACAAACAAGAGCACAAAATATACAACAAAATGCATCACTAAAAAGTTAATAACATCATTCAAAAATGTACCATAAGAAATAACAGCCTCCTTTTGCCTGCTGGAGTTTTTCCCATATTCCAGATCAACCCCTTTTAAAAACCCTCGGCTGAACTGAGAATGAAGCCAAGGGCGGCATGATGATGTTGTTAATTAAAGATTTTACAAGTTCACTCGAAGCAGTTCCAAGAATCAAAAACTGATTGCCATTCCAATCAAACTTGGTCTTTGATGAATTTTAAACCTGCAAATTGCGTGCTTTTGGGTCTACTGCTTTTTATTTTTAAAGCAGATTTCTTGTAGATTTATTCTGTTTTTTAGTCATACATAGATTTTATCATAAAAGTTTACATTTTCAACAAATTGTTCACCGCGATCAACATAACTTTTAAACATATCAAAAACTTGCATGTCTGGGCTTAAAATAACCACATCGCCACTTTTCGCAGTTTTTGAAAGCAGTGTTTTCTACAACTTCTGCATATTTGTTTTTGGCCCAAATTTATAAATCGTTCAAAACCTGCCTGAGTTAATTTTTGAGCTAATTTCGAAGATTCTGCTCCCATTATTATTACCTTTTCGAAAGCTCTTGCTCTGGTATTTTCGAAATTTTTCTCAATCAATTCACTAAATCAGCACCTTTATTGCTCCACCAAGAATTAGAATTTTCGGTTTTTGAAAGAGTTTAACGCCGCAATCGCACTACCCGTGTGTGGTTGCAATTGAATCATCATAAAATCGAAACACCCCTCAACCTCACGAACAAATTTCAACCGATGTGGTAAAACCTGTAAATCCTGAAAGACCTTTCCTGCTATCGAAGATCTCTCAATTTCAAAAACCCTTTTCACGTAAAATCAAAGGTCGCAACTGATTGCGGCGCAAGCATTTTTGATTATGTTCGCCTGGAATAAAATACTGCTCTGAAGAGAATTTTATCTCCCATAAGCTAGTTTTCTTGAATATGGGCTAAATTAGTCCTGAAAAGGCTGAAGTTCTGCCTTGAGCTGATTTTAAGTTTTCAACATTTTTAAAAACTATTGAATTTTCAACATTATATCGTTCTCGGTTTGATTTTTAGCAATATTCATTTTTGCTACCACATAATCTTCGAAAAGCTGTCATGAACATCAAGGTGATCAACTTCAAGATTATTTAAAATTGCAATATGTGAGGATTTTGTGTATCCCAGTTGAAAACTACTAAGTTCATAAATCACGGCATCATCTTTTGAATTTTCGAAAGTTCATTAAGCGCTATAAACCAATCATTAGCAATAAGATGAGCTTCTAAACCAGCTGCACGCAAAAATTTCATGCACAAAACTCGACACTGTCCCCTCACCTTTTTGAGCCTGGGTCACACCAATAATTGGTGCATGGGCATTTTTCGAGATAAATTGGTAACAGATGTAATTTTAGCATTTTGGCAAACGACTAGGATTAACTGCGGGCGTTCGCACAATCAAATCTCGCTTGAATTTTTGAAAAACTCATGAAAATCACTAAAGAATTTAACGCCATCTGGTAGTTCAATTTTACTTTTGGTTTTTGTCACAAATTTCAAAAGCAAGTATTATTTTGATCAATACTTTTGAAATAGTCAGCAAGCACCTCTTCGCCTCGATCCACAAAAACCACGTAATGCACTCATATCTCCTTTTTAGTTTAAGCATTATCTTTACTTTATTTTGAAGTATTATTTCTGATGTACAACACCCCTCTCTATTTTCGGAAAGAGTGTTTTCTTGTATTTTATCTAGCATCATACTTCCTATTCGACTTAGTCGGATCTCCTGCACTTTGCCGAGGTTGAATATTTTGATTGCCACTATTATTTATTGGCTGCGAGACTTGACTAGCTTGTGCTGGGTGCATTATATGTATGGAGCTGAAGGTGGAAGAGCCACTGAGCTTGTTGTGGTTGAATTATGATAAGTTACTTCTACCTTTTGACTTGGAGAAGATTGAGTATCGCTTACTTGCATCTCATCTGTTTGTGGAGTGTATTGAGCCAGATTTTGCATTGCTACAAAGTTAGATTGCTGGTCTGGCGTTAGACATTGTTCCATTTGCATTAGCGGTAAGGGCTTGCTCGGCAATCTTACCTGTATTCTGTGCTTGCGAAATCTTGCTTTTGGTCACCGTTATTAAATGCACTTTGCATTGCTTTAAACGCTTTGTTATCATTAATATTTGCTCTAGACATATCAGACCAATCAGCCATTTGTTTAGCACTTGCACCTGAGTATGTTGAAATATCGTTTTCGAAATCTTGAACAGATTTAATATTTTTGAAGAGAAATCTTGCATAACTAGTTTTGCTGCTGCAGGATTAATCTTTAATATCACTACCTGCTTTTGATGCAATTTGAGCAGCAACAGATTTTTTTGTTCAACATCACCAATATTTAAAGCACTATTAGCAATACTGCTCATTGCAGCAGCTTGACCGGCAGTATTGAAACCAGATTTTGTTTACTGCTTGCGAAAGAGCTCTACATTAAACCTTGTTGACCTGGATCGTTAACATGAAATCTTGCAAGCTCAGAATTGACATTCGATACATTATTTCCAATCCTATCTGCCATAGCAGCAATCATTCCATCTGTCTGGCTCTTTTCAACTAGCAATTCTTAGCGCCATGTTGTGCCTCCTTCGATAATCTGGGAGTTTTATTTTTCTTTTTAGCTAGTTTTCAAGTTCCTTGCAGTTTCTTCGTATCGTCTTCTTCGTATTTCTAGCTTTCTGGCATTTTACCTATGGCAATTCCACCAATGCTTCTTTTGCTTCTTTCTCTTAGAAGCCCAGTTCAGAATCCTGACCAACTGAATTTACTTTTCCAGCATTCTATCTAGGGCGCTAAGCAAATTTCCGCCAGTTAAGCCATCAATAATTGATACTACAGTTTTAATAACTGCAACAGTGCAAATAGTGATAGTATAGGTAAAACGCTACAAATAGTTTTAAGCATTGATTACTTCGTGCAATATGAAAAGAAGTTAGAAACAAATAAGGCTCCACCACCATTAATGAGCATATTGTATATATTAATAGCATATTTTTCATATATTCATCCACTTTTAAAAACCTTCTGTATTTGGTATAAGCCTGCAACAAAAAGCTAGAGGTGAAGTTATACTGGAAACAACAACAACTGCCTCCTCTAATCATTAATATAAATACTGTCGTAATAACAGCAAAAGCTGCAGATATAAGAAGAAGAATAGTTCCCTCCGTCAACAAGGTAGCTGTTACTCCGGCTGCAAATAATAAGCTCACTATTTTGCAGTACCTGTTAGAATACTTTCAACAGGGACTCTGTTCCTTGGAGCATCGCTCGAAATCAACCATCTACCATTATCTGATAGTTATATATGGTACTCCTGCGATTTTTGAAATATCGACAGCTATTACAGCAATATACTACAAATATTAACTAAAATTGCATAAATAATAATTTTTGGTGGTTTCTTTGATTCCATAGTTAGAAATCCCTGCACTAGTTACTTGTGAAAAGACTATTATTGCAATCATAATTACAAAAATATGTTTGCATATCCCTGAATGATTTAACCAGTGCTTAAATGCTTTGCCCTTTCCGAATTTGAAAATAGTGATCGGATTTAATATTTAAGAAATTTGTTTGCATGAAATTATATATAGCAATTGTCAACACCAGTTGAAGCACGAACAATCGGGCAAACTATCCAACCCATTCAATATCGCAGGAATTTTTATTGGCTTCCTTGGTTTGTTTGGTTTCTATCCTTCTAATTGCAGCTTTGGCTTCATTGTTCTTTTTAGTCCAATCGCCATCATTTGTTGCGGAGAATAATTACATTTTTTTTTGAGCTGCTGTTTTTTCGTCAACACCAGCCGCTTTAGCCTTTTTTATGCTTCCTTCACATTTGATTCTATCGTTATTAGCTGTATTATTTACATCCTTGTTGAGTTTTATCAGTTGTTGGGTGAAGACTACCAGTTGAGCTGTAGGAACGATTTGATTATCTTTTTTCTTTTCTTTCTTATTCTTCTTCCTCTGCTTTTTCTTAACTTCATCATGCGCATATTGTTGTTAGTTGTTGGTTTGCTAAATTATTACTAAAAAAAGAAACACTCAAACAAATAGCTATTAAAACTTTTTATTTTTCAACCAACCCAAAACTTTTCATAATGCTTATATTTAATCAAAAACATATTGTGTTTTTGTTTAAAATAGCTTGCATTTTACGAGCTATTTTGAAAACTTTTTAGGAGAGGGTGTGGTTTTACCAACCGCCGCCTCCGTCGCCAGCGCCAGCGCCACCACTGAGAATCCGCCACCTCCAGAGCTACCTTTTGAACTTGGCGCAGAATAACTGTTCATTGCACTATTAAAGCTATTCAAGCTATTCGAAAAACATTGTAGCATTAAATGCTGTTGAGCCAGACATACCAATCTGGCAAGTAATCTCATCTTGAAATTGCAATTCAAGCACCTTTGCCCAAGACTTCTCTAGCCCAAACAACGCTGCCCATGTAAAAGTTTTACAAAGTTTATCTTGAGACCCACGAATTCAGTTTGAAATCTTCAGAAGTTTTGCAAGCTTTTTGAGAACTCTAACGTTCGCTTTCTGCCACTGAAATGTAAAGTTTCAAACCTTCAAGATAATTTTGCTTCAGACCTTTCGAGATGGAATTTTATATTCGAAGTAGTAAATATTAAAATTGAAAGCATAACGGCTACAATGAAAGAACATATAATCGTAAACTAGGGGAAATAGTTGAACTAATTAATTATCACTTCGCCAAAAACAAAGCCCCAGATAAAATAATCACTCCGCCTGCAAAAAATTGAGAATTGTTAAAACTGCTGGTTTTCTTGAACATAGTAAGAAGTTCTGCTAAATGCTGAATTTAAAACTTTCGAAGAGATATCAGAGGCTTGCGTACTACTCATTTGTTTAGATAAATCAATCTCAGTTTTACTTTTGAAAATGAATTTAATAACGAAAGCATATCTCGATTCAAATTATCTCGTTTAAAAGTTGAATTGTATAGCTCTTTTTCTCGCCGCCAAACAAAACCTCCTTCGAAGTTTTTTCATTAATCTGAATATTGCCATTCACTGCAAAAAAAGCATTGCAGCAGTAAGTTTTATTTGATTTTATCAAATTTCCGCATCCAAAATATCTAATTCTTCAATTTTTGGGTGGTGATATTGAGGAACAACCGCTTTCGAAAACTCGTTCTCTTCTTAACTGAATTATATTTTAAAATAACCTGAATAGCAAAATATATGTAATTAGTGCTAAATTAATGCCAAAATTCCAAAAATTATTGTGCTAATATCGACAATATTCACTTCTGGTTGTTGGCAAATTTACTATTAAATCAATTTCAAATGTTAAATTCTCGCCAGCTTGAACGTCTTTTGAGAAATTAAAACTCCTTCTTCTGGCTTACATGTCCAAAAGTATTACATTTTTAGTTAATCTTGCATTCCAGCGAAACATCTCACTGTGCCATTAAATCTTTTTAAAACCGAAATCTCTAAATTAACTGTTGCAATAACTTCATTAAAGACGTCGCCACTGGGTAACCGTTAGTGTTCACAATCAGCTTTTTGTACATACTATCTTTTGTTATAGGTATATTCTTTAAGCTATATTTTAGCTGATATTTATGTCTTCCGTAAACAAATTTACTCGCATCACCAATTCGAAGATACGATGTTTGTTATTATGATAAGTTGAATATGAAACTTTTTACCATCCATTTCAATTTCAACTTTCCATCAAAAATGGTTTTACCATTAAAAAACCGTGGAATTGCACGCTCGATTCTGTGATTTATTCCACTTTCAAAAATATGTCGAAATATTTTCAGTAATTTCAAGGGTTCGCCTTTCGTCTGCGCTGCAATTATTTTGCATCAAACTTCGAAAAAATGATATTATTATTTTTATTCGTAGCTTAGCTTCTTCAGCATCACGATTCCGCCTTCTTCTGGCAAAAGCTGATTTGAAAACTACTGTAAAGCTAAACCAAAACCGCCACTAAAATAGTGGCATAATTTTTTGGTAATTTGAATAAAATTATTTGTAATTTCATTGTCAGTTGTTCCTGCATTTTAAATTAATTAAATTTTCAGTTGACATTTTAATCCATATTTTGTACAGCAACATCTGTATTAAACTGCAACGTGTGGAGTAATAATAACATTCGGAAAGTCTGTAAATCGCGATAAATAGTATCCTTAATAATTTTTCCGCTCAAATCTTTTCAGAATTAGATTCTTTCTGCTCAACATGTCAAGGCCAGCTGCTGAAATTTTTCCGCTCACTAAAGCATCTCTTAAATCTTGTGTTAATATGTCCGCTGCGCTGTATTAATGATAACTACTCCATCTTCATTTTTCTGAAATACTTTCTCATGTATTAATGGTGGCGATTTTCTTGTGTAGATGGTATATGGAGTGAGATCAAATCGCTTTCCGCAAAAACTTCATCAGTTTTTATATTCCAAGATTTCTTGCGCTGTGGATTGAAAGTATCATAAGCAACAATTTTTGCACCAAAAGCTTTAAAACCTTTGCGGTTAAACCAATATGGCCTTGCGCTGATAATCTGATGGTCATTGTGTTGTTTTCTCAAGGACCCATCAAATTATCTACCGAAAGTTCTGATTTTTGCACGTGAAAGACAAAGGGGTATTTTTTCAATTGTTGCTAAGGGTAATGCAATCATGAATTCAGCAATCGCTCTTTGGTGAATATTGCGAACGTTCGAAATTTTAATACTAAACTTTTTAGCTTTTCAATATCAATTCCATCAAACCGGCCGTCCGAACAGTAAAATAAGAAATTCCCATTTTCGAAAGGTTTCCTAAACATCATTGAGTTCTTCGCTTGAAGTATAAGATGAAACCGCATCGAAACCTTCGGCCAATTTTACAGTTTCAGATTTAAATCTTTTTGAAGTTGTGGTATATTCAATACCAAATTGCTCCCAACTTTCAAAATATTGGAGCTCATCTTTTCGTACACTATAAGCAACGATTTTATACATCAATTATAATGCTTAACTTGTTTTTCAAGATTTTGATTATTTTTAGATCTTTTTCAAAAGTTCTTCTTTGAAAGCATTTCAACTTCGCCATTTGATCGTTCTTCAACTTCAAATCTTCGCTTTCAAGTAGTCGATCAGAAATTGTCAACCGATATGGAATTCCCATTAATTCAGCATCGGCAAATTTTGGCTCAAGTGAAGATTGCTGTCATCAACAAAACCTCAATTCCTTTTTTCGAAAATTCATTATAAATTTCTTCTTGCTAATTCTTGTGATTTTTCACCAATTTGCACAAGGTAAATTTTTGCTGGAGCAATATTTTCTTTGGCCAAATCAAATTCTTTCATCACTAAATTTTTCAGCAATACACCCATTACACGAGTGATTCCAATTCCGTGGATCCCATCCAGGCTGATTTTCGTTCGCCATTTTGTCGGTAAATAAAGCCCATTTCATCAGTTTTTGCGTACCAAATTGAAGATATTTCCGACTTCTGCAGTTTTAACTTTCTAATCCTTCTTTTGAACCAATTTCCTCATCTTCAATCGCTTGGTCTAATATTTCTTCATTAAAGCATGAGTTTTTTCGCCGTCACGCTTCAAATAAACATAATCTTCGCCAGCATCACAAATTGTTTGAATCTTGTGGCTGAATTTGTAAATGCCCGCCACTAGCAAATGTCACAAAAGTATCTTTTCCTAAACCGAGGTGTCTGAAAATTCGCTCATAGCTTTTGAAACTTTATCGTAATAGTTTTCAAATCCTCTTTGTTTCGTGAATTGAATACAGGTCTTTCATCAAAATTCGCGACCATGATAATTCCACTTTTTGCACGGAGCTCATTTCGCATTTTATTTTGAAATTGAAAACCGAAACTGGCAAATCTTTATAAGATTGAATATGATTCTTGAGCATTTCAACAATCGGCTCTTCATGACTCCAATCCGTAATCCAACTTCTGTCTTATCTTAAGTGTTTTTAAACCAAACATCCACAACATCATCGTTCCAGCGAGTTGTGCGTTCCCAAATTTCACTACGTTGGAGCGTTGTCATTAAAAATCCATTTGCGTCGATTTTTTCAAGCTCTTCTCGAACTATTTTTTTAATGTTTTCAGCACCTTAAAACCAAGCGGTAAGTAATCATAAGCTCCCGCCATTTCTTTTATGAACAAATCGCTTTAATCAAAAGTTCGCGTTTCTAGCTTCTTCACCAGATGGACAGTTTTCTTCTTGTTTTGGTATATAATTTTGATAATCGCATAAATCTCCTTTTAAAATAAAACTCAGCTGAATTGGCCAACCGAGCTTTAATTAGTTGTTAATTTCTGTAATTTCGTATTTGATTACACCTTTTGGGTGTCGTAATATCTACTTCTTCTCCGAGTTTTTGCCCATGATCTGTTGGCCGATTGGTGATTCATTCGAAATCTTACCTCTCAAGGGGGTTAGCCCAACAACACCAACCATTGTGTAATTTACCTCTTTACCATTTTCTAGGTTTTAAGCTAACTTGATTACCAAGAGATAAACATCTTTGCCGCCACCAATAATCACAGCATTTGCAAAATATTTCAATTTCCATAATTCGAGATTCCACAGTTTTGCTTTTTCTGGAGCGGCATCATATTCTGAATTCTCGCGCAAATCACCAAATCTCGCGCAGTAGCAACTTCTTCTGAAACTTTACGTTGCGAAATCAGAAGCTCTAGTTCAGCTTCGAGTTCCTTTTTTCCTATTTTTGTAATATTAATTGTTCTCAAAATAAAACTCTCTGAATAAGTCTTATAATTATATCAAAGTTTTCAATTTAAGTCAACGCTAAGTTTGAAATAGTTGAATGGTCTGCAGAACATAGAAAGAAAGCGATACCATTTAATCATTATGAATCACACCCCGACCAAATTGTTTGAGTCCATTTTCGCGATGAAAGCACATCATAATGCTCATCACAAATACCGTTACGCCAACATTCATTTGAAAATGCACAATCCAAAAAGTAAACTCGTTATAAAAATTTCAGAGCGGAACATTTATTTTCGAAGTTGGCCATAAATTATTCCACGAAATCAATTCTTCAAAAACTGGCGCAATCACAAATAACTGAAATAAAGCTAACAAAATTGCCAAGAATGAATCATTCCGCTGCGTTGGAAAACTAAATCTTGAACTTGCAATTTATCGAAATGAATAATATTCGGCAAAATTCTAATAAACGCCAGAAATAATCATCGACGCTAAAAGCCCAAAATTGCCAAACCTAAATCTTGCCATAATCACACCTTTAAAGCAATATCATCTTTGAGATCTTCTGCTTGAAAGTTTGGTCGGAATAAATATACCATCGCAAGCATTAATCAAGAAATAATGCTGAATAAATAGTAGTAGCAATCGTGTTTGAAGCCGCACTTTGATAGCCCGTGCATCATTATTCCATCAAAGCGAGTGAAAGCGAGTGTACAGCTGCAAAATAACTTGCCGCAAAATATGACAAAATTAGCAGAATTATCCAAAACAATAATTTTAAAGGCTTTTGAAAGCATTTCATTCTTTTGAAGTTTTAAAAAATATATTTTTAAATTTATTCTTCATTTTAACCTCTAAAATCTTTGTAAAATCTAGAAAATAATTAAAAGTGAAAAGCCCATCAAAAATATAAAACTCCAGCCGTTAATATTTTCTTCAGCCTCTTTCGAAAGTGGCTTGAACAAAATTCGAAAAATGAAAGTCATTAGCCAACGGCCACCATCAAGCGCAGGTATTGGCAAAGTTCATACATGCCAAACTAATTGAGATAATCGCGGTTGCATTAAGATCTATATCAGGACCCATTGAAATAATGTTTGGAAGATTTCACCAATCACTAAAATCGGCCCAGAAACGCTTCACCTGCTTTTGAAAGTTGAGAATTTGCTTTCTGCTGTGATTGTTGATTGGAATTCATTTTCGGAAACCCGCCAAAAGTTCATAAAGAGTTCACCAACACCTTTAAAGGTTCACCTGTGAATTGAATTGTTGTGCCGAGTCTAACAATCAGTGCACCAAGTTGCATGAATTTTGTATTCCATCAGTTAAAATGCGCCCAAAAACCATTCTTATTATTTTTGTTTAATTTAATATCTTTTGAGAAAATTGATTGCCACGCTGAATTTTTAAATTACACTCTTGCCAGCATTGCTCGTAATCTTCTTTAACGGTGGCTGAACTATTAACTTTTTACCATTAAACTCCAAAATTATGTCTTTTTTTTTTTGTAAAACTAGCTTTTTGTGCAGGCGAACCACTCGAATCTGCGAAACTCTGCATGCCACCACCAGAAATTCGAGCATCAGGCTCAATAAAATTGATTCGAAAATTAATTTTGGCATTCCGAAATTGATAGAACTGTAAAATAACAAAAGCAACCAACCAATTCATTGCAACGCCGGCAAATAAAATTTGAGTTTTGTTGAAAAACTTACACCATAATCGCCCTTTTAGAATCCGAATCGTGCTCACCTTTCAACCGAACAAAACCACCTAGCGGAATCGCACCGATCGAAATTTTTGTGCTTTTGGTAGAATCTTTGTTGTTTTTACTCTAAAACTTTAATTCTTGGCGGAAAACCGATTGCGTACTTTAAGTTTTACACCGTTTTTCTTAGCCGCAAGCGTGTGACCAAGTTCATGTATTGCAACCAAAAAGTTAGCGAAATTAGACCAATAATTATACTAAAAATTAAATTCAAATTCCATTCTGCCCTTTCGAAATTTTTAAATTATCTTTGCTGATAGAAACTTTGTGTGCTAGCAAAAAATAAATTTAGATTGTGAGAATTTCTTCTTTTCTTTAAAATTTTAATCAATTTGTGTACTAAAATCTTTAATTTCAGCATCTAATTCTTTTTCAATCCGCTTCAAATCGTCTTCAGTTAAAGTTTTCATCTTTAAGTTTCTTATGTTTTAAAGCATCTTGGCGAATATTTCTGAAGTGTAATTTTGCGCCTTCAACTTTTTTCTGAAGTTTGTTTTAGATTTGTCTACGGCGTTCCTCTGTTAATGGCGGAACTGGCACGCGAACAACGCGACCATCGTCACTCGTTGAACCTAAGTTTGATCGTTGCGAAATTGCAGCCGAAATTGCCGGAAATATTATTTGCATCAAATGGCGTAATTAAGATCATCCCTGCTTCTGGTGCGGTCATATTCGAAACTTGATTTAATGGCATTTTTGTGCCATAAACTTCAACCATAACACACTATCACATTGAGGGATGCTTGACCTGTTCGAACCTTCTTCATTTCGCCCTTAAAATGCTCAACTGGCTTCAGTCATTTTAATTTAAATTCATCTGTATCAAACATAACACTATTATATCATACATCACCATTATTATTCAAATTGACTTTTTAAGAGTTTTTAGTGCTATAATATTGGTTATAGCTTTTTAGAGCTAAAAATTCAAAAAGGAGGTGCCAAAAATGGCACTGGCATCAAATTAAACTCACAAAATCAGCACTAGATCATACTCATCTTATAGTTGATAGAATTATCTTTCATTATAATCCGTTAAGAGAAAAAATCTGTTGAAAATTATTCGAAAATTTGTGCGAAAACACGAAGGAGATAAATTGTTGTTTTGCAGATCAAGCAAAGGATAAACTCTGAATTTAGTTATTTTGGAACAAGAGGGATAGAGCAAATATTGAGCTAACTATATCACTTTATTGTAAAGATGAAAATCATTGCGTGAGCATCGTGAATATTATTTCATGAAGTCGATCTAAGTTTGAGCTGAAGAACTCAAAAAATGGCTATTTGGTAGAGCAGAGCTTTCTCTTCCGCAACAAACTGCAGCTTTCTCGACTAAAATTATATGTTAAAATATTAAGACTAAAAATGGAGGTGGTTTTATAGGGATAGACCAAGAACTTAAGTACAGATCGAACCGTTAATCTGACGAATTTGGTGCAATCCAGACTCGTCCTTTTCGAATAGGGTTTCGAAATCAGGATGTGCTAGGCATTTTTCGTAAAGATGCGCGATTTAGTTATGGCCAAAATTGCAGAATTCCCCAGATTCACTGCTCGAGCAAGCAAACCTATCCAGCATTCAAAGCGACATTGAATGCTATGTCGGCGGTTTAATGACCCGAAAAGTCAGCGTGAAATTTTGTTAAGTTTTTGCAAGGAATATAGAATAAATCTCCTGCTCCACACAGCGCAAGATGATTCTAGCGGAACTTATGAAACGCAAGTTTTCAACTTTTCAATTTAACCTTTAAATCTCGCAAAGTGCAGATATTCTTCTTGAGCAAAATTTTACTCAAAATTTTCAATCTCATTTTCCAAGTGAATCAAGTTCTTCCTCAGAGTTTTTCAGCTTTTCGAGGTACTGTTTCTCTATTTTCTTAAAAACATACTTCAAGAGAGGAATCTCACCACTCTCAAATTTGTCATTAAAATTTTCATCACTCAGCTATCTAATTTCGTTCGACATACCTCCGCCGTTATATCAATTGTTTGAATCGTAATTTCTTCACCAGCCACCAATTTTCCACTTTACTAAAGCATAGCCTTTTGAAAGTATGTTTTGCGGATTATTGCTTTCTAAAATTCCTTTTTAGCTTAATTTCTCTTTGTGTTCAAAAATATTATTCAAAAAGTAAATCTTTCATTTTATAAATCTTTTGATAGTTTTCAATTTTAATTCATCAATCTTTCAGAAAGAATAAAAATCATTTGTGCGTAAACTGAACATAAGAATCGCATTTCGTCAAATTTATCTGGTGTCCAAAAATTGTGCAACATTGCGGTGTTGAAGCTGCGAAATCTACCCTTCAAATCCACACAGACTTTCATCAATCTCGTGGCCAATTCCGTAATGATTGGTATGCGAGAAGCAGCGATCGCACGAACTAATTTTTCGTCATTAAAACCGCTACATCATCAGCACTCACGACAATAGTAATTATATCCGGTAATTCACTTGCGAATTATTAATTGCTCGAATAATCTGGTCACTCGTGAAATTCCTGAACTTTCGTATGAGCAACAGTAATTTCAAGCCCACCCCAACGCTCGTTAATAATCTTAATAAAGTCAGCATAACCCGCCGCCTGAATATCTCGAAATCACCACCAATGCGGTTTCGTGAATTTCACGCTTGCGACTTTCATCAAATAAAGCCCTCTTTTATTAACTTTTCCTTTAAAATTTCGAAAGATTTTTGAGCTCCCTTCACCCTTTTGGTATGATTTTTCTCAATTGTTGAGCTGAATTTTTCCCCAATTTGTAAGTTTTGGCTTTGCTTGCACTGTAACCTTCATCCCATCTTCGAGCGGAAATCGCATTTGCCAAACCGTCATAAAGCAACCAAGAACCGAGTCTTCATCTTTCAGATCACGAACTTGTTTTGGTTCACTTTAAAACTCGAAATTTCACCTTCAATAGGAACACTCAGAAAACTCTTTTCGAAAATATCATTACTAATCGTGATAAAATCTGAAACACTGTAAACTACCTCATTTTGGTTGAGGTATTTCAACATTTAGCAGCTCTTCAAATTCGTCAAAATCCATATTCTTTATTATAACATAACCTTTTAAAATAAAAATAACCGCCGTGAAGCGATTATTTTTCGAATAATTTAGAAAATTCTTGATTCAATTCTTGAATTTGCGATTCTTCACCGCCAGAAAACTGCACCTAAAAATCCAAGTGTTCGCATCTATAAACTCTTTTGCCACTTTGAAAAATTTGTTCATGAAATCTGCTTAATAAATTTTTGGCTGAGATTTATAATCTCGAAGATGCCCATCCCAAAAATATCGAGAAGCATAGAATCCTGCTGTTGAAGCTACCAGTTTGCCCGCCCATTTGGAACGAGCCAAGAGAATAGCTTTTCATAGCTTCAGTTCTTTTTCGGTAATTTCTTCATTCAAAACCTTTTTAAGTTCTTGAAACAATTTAGTTAAAAAGCTCTTTGCTGTGCTGTAATTTGTTTGACCTTCGAAAATCCCAAGAAGAATCTTTTGGTCCACGAGAAGCGCCAGAATAAACGCCATAAGTCAATCTCGTTTACGAGCTTGCCCAAGAATGCGCGCATGCATTGTTCCAGTTTAAAATGTGGTTTAATGCGTGCATTGCGTCCATTTCAGATGTAGTTAGCTTAGGTGGCAATAATAGTGAAATCCCAAAACTAATATTCTTTTAAATCTGGGCGATAAATAAAAATCGGTGCTATGTGGTTTTTAGTTGGGTCGGTGATAATTTTGAAACGTTCATCTCTTTCGTTGAAGATTTTCGAAACCTTCAAGAACTTTTGCTCTTACGAGCCGATGGATTTTTCCAGCAATTACAAAACGTAGTTATCGGTAGTGTGAGTACGATTGTGGTGTTCGCAAATATCATCAAGTGTGATATTATCGATAGTTTTAAACGCTCTTCATAAGTTAACACTTTTTTCGCCAAATTCTTGCTGAATTTTTGGCCAAAGAAGACGTGCGTTATTGTTCAAAATAGCCAGGTCAATCGTTTCGAACATTACCCTTTTCTGCTTTAAATTCAAAACTCGTTAAATCCGGTTGACTAATTGAAAAGAGCTGTAATTCAAAAATTCGATCCCACTCAAAATCGGCACAATCCGCAACATAATTCATACTCTATATCAGATGTTGAAGCGTTGTGATAAGCGCCATTTTTAGTAAATTCAGCCTCAAATTCATGCTCGCTGGCAAACCTGCATTTGCAACTAAAGTGCTCATATGCTCCATAATGTGCGCAGTTTCGTAAATTTTTGACTTTTTGTATAGCGTGAACCAGCTCGAAACTGAAACTGAAAACTCATCACCGTCGCATCTGGAATCATTCACTAAGAAGACCGCGTACGCCATTTTCAGGCGCACTTTTCAACGGTGTGCGCATCATTTGCGACCCTTCTTTTTGTTCTGGCGTTGAGCTTTTTAGCTTTTCGCGCATTATTCTTTTTGGCGTTTTCGTTATTTTTGAAGCGGCTTTTTAGCTTTCGAAAAATCTTCATCACGGTCACCAGACTGGATCTCGTTAACACCTTTTTCAACTGAGTTCTCAGCAAGTCGTGTAAGTTCAGTGATCATGACCTTCGTCTTGATGCGCTACTGCGTCATTCGGTGTAACTCGAGTTAGAATTCGAATTGTTTCATCGCGCAAAGTATTCTGAAGACCATCGAACAATTTTTGTGATTCTGCACGGTATTCAACCAATGGGTCGCGCTGCCCAACACTTCGCCAGTGAATCCTTCGCGCAAGAAATTCATATTTTCAAGGTGATTCATCCAAAGTAGTATCAAGAATTTGCACTATAAACTTCACGTTCAACTTTTTGGAACACCTCTTTGCCTAGTTCATTTTCTTTATCTTGGTAAAGTTCTTCGGCAATTTGTTTTAGCTAATTTAATCTGGCTTTTGTCGTCTAGAAATTGGCAACTAAGAGCTTCAATCTTCTCTTCGTCAATTGGGAAGATTTCAACAAAATCTCGAAACGAATTTTTCGTTATTTTTCGAAGGCAATTCAGCGAGTTCTGCTGCTTTCGAAATAAATAGTTCTTTAATTCCTCGGTTGTACTATCTTCACCTTCGAGAATTTTTCTGCGCATCGTATAAACAACTTTACGGTGACTGCTGATCACGTTGTCATATTGACAACATTTTTACGCGTATCAAAGTTGAACCCTTCAACACGTTTTTGAGCATTTTCAAGTGTTTTCGAAACGGCTTTTATGTTGAATTGGCATATCTTCTGGCACACCAAGCCGATCCATTAACATTGCACCATTCGCTCACCTTGGAAAAATTCGCATCAAGTCGTCTTCAGTTGAAACGTAGAAACTGGGTTTCGCCTGGATCTCCCTGACGACCACCACGACCACGGGAACTGGTTATCAATTCGGCGAGATTCATGACGTTCTGAGCCGATCACAACCAATCCACCAAGCTCCTTAACACCTTCACCAAGCTTAATGTCGGTTCCACGACCAGCAATATTTGTTGCAAGAGTAATTGCACCTTTTTCTCCGGCACGCGCCACGATTGCAGCCTCATGTTCGTTGTTTTTAGCGTTCAAAAGATTATATTTAATTCCTTCTGATCGAGATATTTTCGCAATTTGCTCATTCTTTTCAATCGAACCTGAACCAACCAAAACTGGGCGTCCTTCTGCGTGATATTTTTTAATCGCTTCAGCAACAGCTTTAAGTTTTGCTTTTTCAGTTTTAAAAATCAAATCTTCTTTATCGTCACGAATAACTGGTTTGTTTGAAGGAATTTGCACAACTTCCAAAGAATAAATTTGTTGGAATTCTTCAGCCTCAGTCAAAAGCTGTTCCGGTCATTCCCGAAAGTTTATTATAAAGACGGAAGAAAATTTTTGGAACGAAATTGTCGCGAGCGTCATTGATTCTTGAAGAACTGGAACTTTTTCTTTCGCCTCACCGCCTGTGTGAGACCTTCATTATAGCGACGCCCGTTCATCAAACGACCAGTGTGCTCATCGACAATAATCACCTCACCTCATCATTTGTTACAACGAGTCTTTATCGCGTTTAAAAAGAGTTTCGGCTCGCAAAGCTTGTTCAATATGATAAACTGCACGCGAATGTTCTGGTGTGTAAAGATTCTTCATATTAAGAAGTTTTTCAATCTTTATCGATTCCAGATTCAGTTAAAGCTACGCTCGGCGCTTTTCATCAACTTCATAATCATCTTCGAAAGTTGCGAAATAATTTGTGCAAACTGAATATAGCCTCTGGATTTTTCAGCAGCTGGAGCAGAAATAATCAAAGGTGTTCTAGCTTCATCAATCAAAATTGAGTCAACCTCATCGACAATCGCAAAATCTCAATTCACGCTGGCGTAAAAAGATCAACTTCATTCACCATGTTGTCACGTAAATAATCGGAAACCAAACTCATTGTTTGTTCCATAAGTAATATCCGCCGCATAAGCCTCTTTTCGAGTTGCTGGACGAAGTTTTCGTGTTTTCATCTTCATGCTCTTCGTTATCATATTCTGAATCAAAGATAAAGCTGGCGTCATTAATAATTACACCAACTGAAAGACCAAGAAAGTCGTATAACTTTCCCATCCAAGAAGCGTCACGCTGCGCAAGATAATCATTCACGGTCACAACATGTACGCCTTTTCCTCCATCGCATTTAAAGAAACTGGTAAAGTTGCCACCAAAGTTTTACCTTCACCTGTTTTCATTTCGGCAACTCTTTCCTTCGATGAAGAACCATTCCACCAATTAACTGAACGTCAAAGTGGCGCATTCCAAGCACGCGAGTCGAAGCTTCACGAACAAGTGCAAAAACATCCGGCAGGATTTCATCCAAATCTTTTTCGAAAGGCTGATTTTTCGAAAGTTTCTTTTGAGCTTTTCATCGCTCATCGTATTTTTCGCTCAAATTGTTGATTTCATCAACTTTTCGTTGCAATCGACGCAAAAATCTTCTTTGTGGATCACCAAAACGGCAGTCAAAAAGTTTATCAACTTTATTTTCTTCTACCATTACATCTTCGCAGTAGACATTTCTCTCTCCATTAAAACAGTATAAAAATCTATCTTATATTTTTATCATAATTTAAATATTAAAAGCCCTTTTTAAGGGACTTTTTATTTTTATTCTAAAAACCGTATCGGTAGTACTCTGATAAAAGCCTCGATCACTTCATCTCTTAGTGTTTCATACTTTTTAGTGAATACTTCAAGTAAAGCTTTTTCATATTCGAGAGACTTTAGCTCCTAACTCTCGAATTTTGTGATGAAAGTTTTCTTTTCATTTGTATCACTGATACACCAGTGACAGAAGCATATTATCGTCAACTCAAAGTCGTTGGCTCAAAAGCTTTGCAGCCCAATCTTCTTCCTCATCATCGTTCGAAATAAGTAGTTCTTTCTTTACTGCATCAAATTTAATTGTCTTGATTTTCATTAATTGGCGGTTCGCCTTAATGGTTACAATTCTCTACAAATTACAAACTGTATTAATACTGTCAGAACCTTAAAAACAGAGGCAAATCTCCGACCGTATTTCTCGAAAATCTCCTTGATAGTTGTCATTTCACCATTCATAGCTAAAATCTCCTTTATTGACTTTGATAGCAAAATTGAGGAATAAACTCTAAAAGTAATTCACCTAGATACAGAATATCATCAGGATGCACCTTTGCCTGCAAGAGAATTGCACAAGTAGTAATGCGACATCCTTCATTTTCGAAAAGGTCATCAACCCATCGCTCTTGCCCCTTCAATTACAAAATGACGATATTTTTGAAGACATTTTTCAATTGTCATATCTGGAAGATTATCCCACTTTCATCTTAACCTTTGCATGGTTTAATATTTATAATACAACCACGCAATTTCTCAGATTCAAGATGAGTTCTTATTTCGATAAATCTTAATTTGAATGCCAATATCTGGAACGATCTTTATTCCCTTTTTGCTATAAAAAGAAAATTCGTAATCAGCCGACTCTCGCTAACTGCGCGCAATCGCAGCTAAATCTAAACTTTTCGACTTTTTGATTAAGTGTCTTTACGTAAAAGTTCTTGCTGTTTGTTCATATTTTTCACCCCACAAAATTTAAAATAACAATAACTTAATTATATCATATTTTATAAAGCAAAATCTCTCATGAAATTGCAGAGATTTTTAAGTTTTCGAAAAATTTTTAGCCTCGTTTCTAGTGAGCGTTTGAATTTTGCCATAATTCCAGATTTTTCCAAGTCGAGGATTTTTCTCAGTCTTATATAACGGCGAATTTGTCCATCAGAGTTTTGCTTTCAACAATATCAACTGCAGCCAAAACATTTGAACTTTGATCTTTAGCAACAAGAGTTTTGTCTGGACGTTAATAACCGCCTCAACTTCATATTTATTATCGTGAGTGCTGTTAATTTGCGAAATTACCACGCGAGCTGAAGCTGATTTTTGCGTGGCGTGGTAAATATTTATCTAATTTGCCGATGTGTTTTTCGGTGTATGTTGTTTCGTCAATTTCGTATTTATTTCCTGTAATTTCAATCTGTGAAATCATATATAATCCTTTTTGTTGTTTATAGCTCTATATTAGCATAATCATTTTATTTTTGTCAAGAAAAAGCCCGCTTTTGTTGCGAGCTATTTTTAATTGCCTTGATCTTACCTGGCTGAAAGCCAGACCAGGCATCCGTATCTGTTTCAACAACTGGTGCAGCCATAGCCAAGATCCTTCGTGACATGCTCGCGAAATTGCGGACTTCATCGAGATTAATTTCCTGATATTCAATCCTCAATGAATCAAGATTGCGTTTGGTCATCACTACACTGCATGCAGTCATTCTTAGAGTAAAGAACTACTTTTTGAGCCATTTTTAATCACCTCTTTCTATTTTTGGCTATATTTATATTGTAACATAAGTAAATTAAAAAGCACTACATTTAGTGTTGTAAAATTTACAAACGCTAGCATTTTAGTGCTTATTTTTATTTTTAGATTCGTCTCGCGATTACTCGTGTATGGTTGAAGAACTTTGGTAAAGCAAGATCTTCACCATCTTGAAAAATTCTCAATTGCCGCCACCAAACAGCGCGCAAGCGAAACAGCCGTACCATTCAAAGTGTGAACAACTTGCAATTCACTATTTTCACGGCGATACACGAATATTCAAATTTCGTGCTTGATAGTCGGTGCAGTTTGAGCAGCTCGTAATTTCACGATAACTGCCATCCACCGGCTCCAATACTCAATGTCATACTTCTTCGAAGCTGGCGCACCCAAATCACCACTGGCAATATTGATCACGCGATAAGGAATGCCAAGCTCTTGATAGATTTCTTCCTCCACCGCCAAAATCTTTCTCGTGGACATCAACACTTTGCTCTGGTAAGGTATAGGCATACATTTCAGGCTTGTTGAACTGATGAACACGGAAAAAGCCCGCGCGTATGCTTTCCGTAAGTTCCAGCTTCTTTTTCGATAACAAGGAGAATATCCTGCATAGAAAATCGGCAAATCTTTTCGTTCAAAATTTCACCAGCATGATAACCAGTTAATGTACATTTCAGCGGTAGCAATCAAACTTAGATCTTCGCCTTCAATGAAGTATTCGTCACTTTGTTCGCTTGAACGAGGGGCGAAAACCAGTTCCATAGCAACTTCACCATTAACCATGTGGAACAGTTACAAAATTAAAGCCTTTTGAAATCAATTTATTCAACGCAAAACTGATAAATAGCATTTTCAAGAAGTGCTAAATCTCCTTCAAGAAGTAGAATTTTGTTCCAGCAACTTTTGAACCACGCTCAAAAATCAACCCAGTGTTTGCAAAATCAAGGTGATCTTGTGTGCCTTACGGCTTTCGAAAAGTTCTTCGCCCCAAGTTTTACTAAATCATCTTCGCCTTCTTCACCAATTGGCACATCAGCTTGAAGAATATTTGGAATACCATTTGAAGCATCTGAAAGTTTTTCATCAAGTTCGCGATAGTTTTTCTCACTCGGCGAGTTCTTCTTTGATTTTCTTGCCTTCTGTGATTTGTTCATCACTCTGGCTTTTCCGCCAGCATTTTTCATTGAATGGCAGCAATTTTGTTGCGGCGAGTTCTGAAGTTCGTCAATTTGAGCCGTAGAGCTTTTCTCTTTCATCATCAAGCGAGATAACAGCTTGAACATCAGCATTTTTATAACCTTTTATTCAACGCATCTTTTGCACACGCTCGGCATTTTTCACGAATAAATCTAGTATCTAAATATAGAACAATTATACTAAGCAGTTTTGGCATAACCCCTTTTAACTTGACTCTTTATTAATATAGATTATTAGGGTATATCATAGAAGAACTCGGCAAATCGGTCGAACAGCAGAAAAATTCCATTTGACTATCATAATGATTGGAGAAAGTATTTCATCTCGAAAATTAGTATTTCAAAAAGAAAAGAAGCGATCGAAATGGGCTATGGAAATGATAAATTTATTGAAGTTCGCGGAATCGTTAACAGTAAGTTTCATATTTTCGAAGAATATGAAGCCGAAAAAGATGGTGTGGAAACAAAATCTTCTTCTTAATAGAGCCAAATTATTTCGAAACCTGACAAAAGCCAAGCCAAAACAACAGTTAATATTTTATCATGAAGCAATATTGAAAAGAATCAAGAAGCATCTTCGAAAACTTTTCGAAAGATGAATATGACGATCTTGTGAGCAAATTCCGCATTAATAAATGATCGAAATCTGGGATTGTTTTGCCGGACCATATTCATTCAGCTGCCTCTTCATAAATATCTGAAGAGACAGAAGGCAGATTTAAAATATTACTGGTTTCAGGCGGCTGCATGCTGATAGTGAAGCGAAAAATGGCTACAATTTGTGTATGTTCAGGGTAACTGGACTGGATTTCTAATTAATCAAGCTCCAATTTAAATTTGGGGCTTTTAAATTGACTTTTTATTTCGAAAGTGGTATAATCTGTAATATACAATACTTTCCCATCTGGGACGCACTTTCAAAGGAGGGAATAGACTATGGTTACATCTGTCACAACTATATCAAACGCGAAACATATTGAGTTCTCGTGAAGTTCGTGCTCCAAAATATCACGATAGAATTATTAAAGGGAATTTGTAAAGCTTTTTGCAGAATTAAAGCGATTCAGATATTGAAAATGCTCTAGTAATATGTTCTATTGGTAAGCTATACTATCGAGATATTTTGTTAGCAGCGATATTTTCGACAAGAAACATTACTATGATATTGACAATCATTGATGGGATGAGCCCGTTGTTCAATACTGTTAAAAGGAATTGTATTCTCCGAAAGCAATAATACAAATTGTATAATTGCAAGGGTTTGGTTGCGATGGCGATATTCGACAAATTTTACCAAAAAGTCATAAACTCATCATGACGGAATCAATTAAGTTTGCGGTCAACACGCCTCGCAAACATGGCGGGGTTTTTCTATTGACTTTTTTATTTTTATGTTATTATAGTTATGTTTTAAAGCAAAACAAAAAGGAATCAAAATGAAACACTACAAAAGATACTTAATTATTTTTGACCCCGATTTTTAAGAAAAATTTCAAATTGAAAAATTGAAAAGAATTTTCGAAAAGACGCGGAACTTAAAATTACCCTTCCTGAAGATTCTTTTCGCGGTGTTAGTTTTGAGCGAAAATGTTATTTGAAAAACTTCACAAACGGCAATTGGATTATTCTACATGCTAAATTTGGTGAAGGTGCTGAAGATCTGGAATTGATGAAATTAACGAAGAAAGCGATCTAGAATCTCGTGATGTGCGAATTATTGCTTTTGTCGAGTTTAGCTTAATATAATCATAGTGACAATAAAAAGACCTCTTAAATTTTAGTGAAAGAGGTCTTTTCATCCTTATTTATTCTATTTAATAGTCTAATAACAATTATAGAAATTACAGAGTGCAGCACCACCCATGAAAAGTGAAAATTCTTAACAAAATTATTTTTCAAAACCTGTGTTTGGTGCAGTAATATTTTCTTTTGGTTTATTCTCTCTTTACTGGGTTTGAAGGTTTTTCAGGCGCAGGAACGCTCTTTTTATAAACAAACATTACAATCTTTTACACCTTTCTTCAACTTTTTCCAGTTTTAGGTGATGAGCTTTTAAGTAGTTCAGTTTTTCGAAGCCTTCGAATTGCTTTTCTTCGGCAGTATAGTTCAGCCCACTTGAACTTTCATTCGCTAATAAAACTTCAGGAATAAGGCTTGTACCATTCTCATCTTTGATAACGCACAATCACAGATCCACGCTTTTGACATCTGGTAAGATTTCATTTTGTGCCACTTATAACACCCTGTAGCTGGTTTTATCTAGAGAAAATATTTATCATCCCTGTGAATTTCTGTGGTTGCAGAAACTGGGTTCAGTTTATTCTCGTTATAGTTAATTGTTTTTTGCTAGTATCCAAAATAGTTAATTTTGGCAAAGAATTGATAAAAGGCTTTATCGTCAGCAATTTCTATAATCTTGATATACAAGCTCGTAGCTTGAATCTATAACTTTATACTTTAAGTTTACACAGTCTTGAGCAAGACGCCTTTTGAAGTGACATTATCACCATAGTTAGCATATAATTCTTGGGTATTTATAGTACTGACTACCCCTTCTTTCGGATTCAATTTTTGTATCAAATGCAACGCCAGAAGATTGTGGTAGTTTCATTTTTAACAATATCACCCGGTTTAATGTGCTTTGGATTATTCTTGTCAGATTGTTTCAATCCAAAATCAAAAATACTGCCATTTAAATTTTCACCATCCTGGCTAGAAGCGTGAAAAATATTAAACTTAAAATCGACTTCTGGCGATATTTTACCAAGCCCATTAATTGTACCAGTTTTATGTGCAATCTCTTTATCGTTAACTTTTACGGCTTGTTCAACATTATATTTATGATTAGCCCAAGCGGCATAGTTATAATTAATGATATTCATCGATAACTCCATATTGGAGAATTTTTAGCTTGATCATTAAAAATTAATCTATATTCTGAATCTCTAGCAGTGCTCTTTTCTGGAATAATATCTTCTGCTTCAGGATGGCCCTTAATAGATCTTCTGAAAATTCGCCAACGTTATCTTTTCAGCTTTAATGAACTTCATCTTACCGATAATTATATCTTTATAACGGACTTCTCTATTATCTAGCCCAATCCCAATATCGCTAAGGGACTCTCAAACTTAAGATCGATATAATCACCAGCATTAATATTATAACTGTTTTTAATATTTATATTAAAACTTAGTATTAGTTCGATTGAATGTACCGCCCGATTGAAGTTCTTCAAATTCCCCACCCGTTGCTTCAATATCAATTCTCTTTGCTGTGTCAGCAAACGCAGGTTGAGTCAAAAACATAGCACAAACAGCACATATAAAAGCATAAACTGCTATTTTATTCTTTAAACATTTCTCTCCTTTTATTTTCTAGTTACTATGCTTATAAAATTATAACTGGTTGTGCATAAAAAGTCAAGGCTTTAAATAATCATAGAAAAATAAAAGCTCCACCGTTATTAGTGGAGCTTTATTACAAATGCACTATTTATTATTCGTTAACACCAAGTTCGATTCGTGAGAATTGTGAAACAACAATATTTTCACCGAGTTTTAGAACAGTTTTCTTTTAAGAATTGTTCAACTGTCTTGCTGTCATCCATGATGTAAGCTTGTGAAAAGAAGAACTTTTTCAGCAAAAGTATTTCTTTACTTGGCCATCAACAATTTTTGCAGCAATTTCAGCTGGTTTTCCTTTGCGAAAACACGCTCTTCAGCTTCAGCTTTTACGCGAGCGATTTCTTTCAGCTGGAATGTCAGCCTCAGTAGCATAAACTGGTGCCATAGCAGCACTCTGTATTGCTATGATTTGGGTGCAAGTTTTTAAAATCTTCAGTTCGTGCAACGAAATCAGTTTCTACAGTTAACTTCAACAATAACACCATTCGACCACCGTGAACGTAAGCCCTCAACCAAACCTTCACGAGCTTCACGATCACCTTCTTTTCAGCTTTCGTCAAACCTTTTTGCTGAAGAGCCTCAAGCGCTTTATCAAAAATCACCTTCAGCTTCAACAAGAGCTGGCGTCGGTCAAGCCAAGGCCTGTCAATCTTTTAAGTTTCTTAATTTCTTCAATAGAAACGGCTATTTTTATCCTTTTCGAATTTAGAAATTATTTATCAGCTTTAGCTTTAATAGCTTCATACGTAATCCAGCAATTTAACACCTTTAATAGCGTCGTCATTGGCTGGAATTACATAATCGATTCCTTCTAGTTTCACGTTTGTCAACAATCGCAACAACTGAATATTTAAAGTTTTAGTCTTTCCGAATTGCATTTTGCATCAGCACAGCATCAGTTACAAATAAAATTCTAAGGGCGACCCATTAGATCTTTAATTCCACCGTATTTTGCGTTTAAAGATCTGATTTTCAGCGTATCGTTGAACCTCAAGTTTTGAATATCGTTTTGCAAGCTCACCGCTTTCCATTCGCTTTTCAAGAGTTTTCATTTTCTTGATTTGTTGGTTCTACAGTTGCTGAGTTTGTGTGTATTCCGCCAACCCATCGTTCAACAACGTATGGTTGATTTACGCTTTGAGCGGCTTCACGAACAGCTTCTTTAACTTGTTTTTAGTTCCAACGAAAAGAACTTTTCGACCACCTTCAACTGCTTTTTGTGATAGCCGAAGAGCTTTTTCAAGACCTTTCGACAGTTTTAGCTAGGTCAATAAGTGGCTATCTTGACGCTTGCTGGTGAATCGTATGGCGCCATTTTTGGATGCCAGCGTGAAGTTTTAGACGAAATGAACGCGCCAGCCTCAAGCAATTGCTTGATGTCTACTTTACGAGACATTTTAACTCCTTTGTCTTCATTTTAGGGATACTCGAAAACTTCTCGAGAAAGGAATTCCTCGCCCATTGTTTCATTAATTTATATTACCCTATACTCTATCATATACGTGGATGAAAATCAAAGCAGTGTATAATTAAAATCAAAAGGTAGAAACTTTATAAGATATTGGGTTTTCTCCTGAGTAGAAAACAAATTACTAGTATTTGTTAGGGAAATATTCTTTTCCTAACTGCCATAAATGCAGTCAATCTCTTTAAGATTAAATTCCTCTCTAATCCGTACGTATTCTCTAAAAGTAATAAGTATATTTTTAAATTTTGATATTAATCTTTTAGGTCTGAATTCTCAAATTTAGAAAAATTTATCTCTAAAATATTTCAATACTACCTTTTCATTACATAGCTATCATAGTAGGGTATTCTTTAGGATTGTGGTGCGAACAGTATTTAGTAGAAAATGAATAGAGCTTTCTAGCTTCTCTCCATTGATCGTAACATTTGAATTTTCATTGACTAAGTTACATCACCTTGCCTCAACACTCTCATGTCAATTTGAAAGTACCAGTATACGTCTCTGCAACTTCTGGATAAACTGAAAAATATTTGTGCTATAAAAATCAAATCGTTTAATGTGGCAACCTTTTAGTAAGATGTCAGAGATTTCTTCTGGTGCTTGGCAGCAGCTCATAATTTATCTAAAGCATCTTCTTATGTAATTTATAATTTTGAGATCTTTCCACGATTTCAAATGTATCTAATTCACCGACCGATGGTTTAGGGATGATAATATACGAAGGTTTCTGTTTTCTAGTATAGTCTATTTTGCATACCTACTCTCACATTAAGGAATTATTTTAGATTTATTTCGATTTTTGATACCATTTTCATTTTTATATATGAGAGTACTTACAGGGCTACACTTAAGAATATATATTTGCGTAACAAAAGGCTTTTCTTGTAAATTCACTTTTCTGGAATTTTTATTCATAGACACATTATAAAACCTATTCCTTTCTAGATCAAATCAATTTAAAACTACTCCTCAAAACAATGTAGTTTTTAATATATATTAATTTCAAAAACTAACTAAAACTGGAACTTCTGAGAAAGAGCCGTTAGTATGTGTAATGAAAGCCAATTGTCATTCTAAAGTATTATCACCAGTGTTTGGAGCTATGTATTTGAAGATTCTGGTTTCTCGGCTGGTTTAGCTGGCTCAGTTGGATTCTACTGCAACTTCTTCACTTTGAGGGTTTAGTTGGTTGAGCTGGTTGGCTGGCTCTACAACTGGATTAAGTTTTGCTAAGCGCTCCGCATTTGCGCATGCAGTATACATACCAAGTTGCATCTCTCTTTTCCCGCTATAGCATTCTTAGCTGCTTGTAGATCTTTGGCTGCAGCCGCTTTTTCAAGACTTTCTGTAATATAATTCTTGGGTTCTGTTTTTGCCGCAGCAAAACTGTTGCTTTATTCAAAAATCGAACACTTGCTTTTTCGTAGGGTCAAAGTTGCCATCAGCTTTTGCGTGGTGCTGAAAAATTCCACGCACTGTATCATTGTTAAATCTTGCTAGCTCAATTCGACGATTACCGTCTTTATCTGCACCGTCTATTGTTCAAGTGTTGCCGCTGACAAATACCATTTTCAATTTCTTTAATGCAGCAACACCTTTTTCTACTGTTACATTTAATTTACTCTGATCAATTAGATTTGCGACCCTGAGCCTTAATGAACTGCGCTTTTAATTTTATCTGCAGTTTCAGTTGCTAGCAAACCTGAGAATTTTAAGCTCTTGTGAGACTAACTACTTCCGCATTAAAGTGGTAATTTTTCTGCCGCACTAGCAGTTCGTCCAGACATAATACTAAACTGCTGTACAGACATTGCACTACAACGGCATTAGCTGTAACTAATGTACTTAAGCTTCATTTCTTCCTCCATATTTTTAAGTTTACACTCTAATTATACTCCTTTTTGATGCAAAAAGCAAATACAAAATTAATCTTTTTCGAAAATTTAAATTTGCTTTTTGAAACTAATCTGCTAAAATGAAAAAGTTGAAAAAGAATTTACATCCAACCGAGTATCGCCCTGTCGTATTTAGCGACGAGGATGGCTGGATTGCTTTCTTGAGCTCGCTCAACAGCAGATTCAAAAGAAACTATCAAATGGGAAGACAGAAACGAATACCCACTTGTAAAAATGCACATCTCAAGTGCTTCTCACCCATTCTTTACTGGTGAAGATTATCGACACCGAAGGTCGTGTGATCGATTCAAACGAGGCACAAGAAATGGCTGCTGCTCGTAAAGAAGCTTTTAGCGAAACAAAGCTACACAGCTGCTGAAAAAGCTAAAAAGCTGAACGATAATTCGTTTAAACATAAAAATCTCGCATTTGGTTTGCGAGATTTTTGTGATTAAAAATTTCTTTTAACTTTTCATTTACGATATTCTTAAAAACTAATTCGAAAAACGTTACCGCACTTGCCAATCAATCGGCGTTTCGCCATTTTGTTCTAAAAATTCGTTCGCTTTCGAAAATGGTTTTGAGCCCAAAAATCCACGGCGTGCCGAAAATGGCGAAAGGATGCGCGCTTTCGATTTTAATGTGTTTGGATTTGTTATTCGAGCACCAACTTTTTGCGCATGCGCTCCCACAAAATAAACACCAGTGGGCGTTCATAATCGTTCAAAAATCTAAAAACGCGTTCCGAAAACTCCATCCAGCCAAAATTCGCATGGCTCGCAGGGTTTACCCCTTTTCAACACTAAAAGAAGTATTCAATAATAAAACACCCTGTTCCGCCCAAGATTCCAAAAACCATTATCGGCTGGCTCAATACCTAAATCGCTTTGAAGTTCTTTGTAAATATTTTTGCAAACTTGGCGGAATTCTAACACGCTTTTTAACCGAAAAACTCATTCCGTGCGCCTGCCCCACACCGTGATAAAGGATCTTGACCAATAATTACAACCTTAGTTTTTCAAGCGGACATTTTTCAGAAACAAGAAAAAAATCTCTTTTCTGCCGGAAAAATCTCTTTTGATACGCGCTCGTGTTCAACTTTTTGCCACAGCTTTTTAAAATATGGCTTTTTCAGCTTCATTCTCGATAAATTCACGCCAAGAGGTTATTTTTCATATCAAAATATTATCATAACCACATTCTTTTTCTCAACACTTTAAATTCAACGATTTTTGGTATAATATTTTTATATGCCAAAAATTGATTTAAAATCTTGATAAACTTAAAGCTGAACGAGAAGAAATTCAGGCTTTCTTAAGTGAGCCAAATGCCTATTCTTCGCCAGACTTTTCAGCTAAAAATAAACGTTTCACCGAACTTGAAAAATTATCGAGCGTGGTGAAATGCGCGAAAATCTTGAAAAAACCTCGAGGAAGCACGTGAGCTTGCCAATCTTGAAACGTGGTGAACTTGCCGAACTTGCAAAATGGAAAATTACCGAAAACGAAGAAAAACTTGCCGCACTTGAGCAAGAGCTTTTTCGAAATGCTTCTCAAAAGAGCCCGAACGATGATAAAAACGTGATTGTTGAAATTTCGTGCCGGAGCGGGCGGTGATGAAGCTTCCCTTTTGCGCGAGCGAACTCTATCGCGTATGTTTGCGTATTAGAACAAAAGCATGCTAAAAACTGGAGCTTTTAGGTGAATCTGCCAATGATGCTGGCGGATACAAAGTTGTTTTGGTGTGAAAGGCGATGCTCCTTATTCGAAATTAAAAGTGAAAGTGGCGTTCATCGCGTTCAACGAATCCAGCAACAGAATCTCGGGGGCGAATCCACACTTCAACCGTAACTGTGGCTGTTCTGCCTGGAGGCCGAAGGCTGATATTGAGTTAATCCAAACGTTTGCTGAATTGATGTTTACCGTTCTGGTGGTCATGGTGGCCGGCGTGAATACAACTCGATTCTGCAGTGCGAATCACGCCTGTAACTGGAATGGTGGTTACAAAGTCAGGATGAAAAATCACAGATTAAGAATCAAAGAAAAAGCTCTGTATTTTGCGTGCCCGACTTCTTCAAGCTAAAATTGACGAAAACGCTAAACTTACCGCTGAACGGCGCAGTTTAATCGGTTCTGGTGATCGATCTGGGAAGATTCGAACTTACAACTTCCCACGAACCGCATTACCGATCACCGAATTGGTTATTCACGAGCAACATTCTGCCGCAATGAATGGCCAAATTTCTGATATTGTTGATCATTTGCAGGCTGCCGAACTAGAAATTTTTTGGCTGCAGACGCACTCGGAAAACAATTAATTCTATGCGCGAAACAGTTGAAAACTTGGCTGAAAAATCAGTCAAAAAACTTAAAGACACTGCAATCGCTAGCGCGCAACTTGATGCCGAATTAATCTTAGCACATGTTTTAGGTGTTAGAACGGACTTTTTGCACGCTGATCCAGAAGCTTTCGAAAACTCTAGTTTTTCACGCTAATAACTTTTTAAAATAAACGAATTAAACGAGTTCCGCTTGCTTATATTTTTCGAAAAAGATTTTTGTCGAACTGTGAACGAAAACGTTCTAGTTCCTCGCCCCGAGACCGAAACGCTGATTGAGATTACACAAAAATGCTTCAACCAAATGATGTTGTTCTAGACATCGGCACAGGTTCAGGAATTGTTCCTGTAACCTTAAAAGCTGAATGCTGGTGAAAAGTTGAAGTTTTTACGAGTGACATTTCTCTACAAGCTCGCTGTAGCAAATCTGAATGCAAAAAGCTAAACTGCGAAATCCCCCTTTTCGAAAAGTAATTTATTAGAGAAAAATCCCATCAGATATTCTTTCGAAAATCACAATTATTACCGCAAATTTGCCTTACGTTAATCGTGATTGGGTTGACTTTGAAAAGAACAACGAACTACATCATCGAACCACAAATTGCGCTTTTATGCTCGAAAAACGGGCTAGAACTTATAAGCTACTATTCCAGGCGCAAGATTTGCCAAAATGTAAGAAAAATTATTCTGAGCTGACCCAGTGCCAATTTGAAGAGATTGAAAATATGCGAATAGTTGCGGTTTCTTAAAATCGAAATCCGAAAACTACACAATCGTTTTAGATAAAAATAATACTCAGAGTAATAACCTAGTATTATTTTTATTTTTGATATTCTTCGGCTATTACTGAAGTTGTTTTTCTTGACCATTGCGAATGTATGTAATTTGAACTTTATCGCCAACATTCTTTTCACCGATCAAAGAACCTAAGCTGGTATTTTTGAAAATTTTCCACTCCATCAATCTTAGTAATAACGTCGCCCTCTTGAAGACCCGCTTGTTGTGCTGGGCTATCTGAAATTATAGCATTTCGACTACGAACGCGTGATTTGATCAAAGCACCTTTCGAAACAGTAAGTTTATATTCCTTTTGAATTTGTGGAGTCACTGCTACATATAGCACCCAACATGCATCGTTTTGGAGTTTCACCCTCACTGATTGATTTTAGCATCCCTTTAACAGAAGAGATTGGATGTGCAAAACCGATTCCCTAGACCGCTTGAAGCTACGGCAGTATTAATTCCAATAACTTGACCCTGTGCATTCACTAGCGGTCCACCAGAATTTCCCGTAGTAATTGCGGCATCTGTTTGAATCATATCTGTTAACATCTCCTTATTTGAACCAGCGCCATCTGCAGCGACAACAGTTCGACCAACACCAGAAATAATTCCGCTCGTAACCGTACCGTCGTATTCACCAAGAGCATTACCAATCGCAATTACCTGTTGGCCAATATTTAGTTTTTCGAATCACCAAGTTCAGCAGCTTTAAGACCTTTTGCGTTCGATGATTTTATATTATTGCAATATCATTCAAAGGATCAGTCAGATGACTTTTACGTTATCGTCGAAGAATTCCCGTCGCTCGTAACAACTGAAATTCTGAAGCTTTCGAAACAACATGCCTTATTCAGTTTAAAAATATATCCGTTTTCACTAGCTGATAATCCCCGCTCCGGCACCAGCCGTTTCAACCGATGAACTAAAATATCTTAAAGACCTTTGGCTTTTTCCAGCAATCGAAACTACGCTTTATGCAAACTCTACTACTTGCAACCGATCCGATTGAATTTGAGTCGAGACTGTTTTTGAAAACTTGAATTCTCATTGCTATTTGAAAAATTAATTGACGCACCTTGATTCATTTTTGATCTAAGCATTGAAAATAACTGAAAGATACCAATTGTACCAAAAACCAATGTAGTTCAAAACAATTGCATATGATAAATTTGGTTTTTGAATTATGTTTGTACCATTCTTTTGTTTTGTAACTCATTATCTGATTTATTATCCATTTCCCTCCTCATCTTCTAAATTAGCTTTTCTGCAACCGGATTGTTGAAAGAAAGATATTAAAAGCGATTAAAAATCAAAATTGTAGCAAAATAATTTCCGGCAAAAGCTCTTTTTATATCTTTCTTCTTCCTCTTCTCCACTATTCAAAAACATCAAAAAGCAACAAAGCTCAAAACTGATAAAAGATTATTGCACGGGCCTCGTGGAATAACGAAGTTAAAAATCATGACGTAAGAAGAATCTTATAGCCAATTACCATTACAAAAATCCATGCAAATTCAGCGACAATCAAACCCCCAGTACTGATAACTTCGATATTCGAATCTACGATGAGATGAAATTATATGTCCGAACTGTTAGATACCCGAGCATAAATGCCAAAATGAAAACTGAAACTTCACCCCAGCCATAAGCAGATTGAATATGGGGCAGAGAACCAAAAATACAGTAAAAAGAGGCCTGAATGCGAGTAAAATAAATCATTCGAATTTGGTTTTTAATAATCGTTAACCAAAATATATATAAAAGCCAATAAGAAGCCTTGCGAAAAGATATAGTCAACATCCGTTGAAAACATTAAAAATAACTATTTAATGAAAACAATAAATCAACAAGATTAGATTTTTATATTCGCAAGCTAAAATCTCGGCCTGGTAGCAAAAGTTCGCCACTTTCATACAAAAACCAAAAAGAATAGCGATCCAAGGAGCTTTTAGTCACGTAAATCGAAAGCCAAACAATCACAGCTAAAAATAATATTTATATGCGCAATATCTCCCCAAAAAGAATGCTTTTTCGAAATTTTAATAAAAATCCATACTTTTACTATTATACTACACAATTTTAAAAATAATCATAATTGAAAAGCTTCAATAATCATGGTAAAATGTAAGAATGAAAAGTAATTTTTGGCAGCGGCACTTTCCCAGGGTATACAAACACTTTTGGGATTTTTATTTCTGTGTAACCTTAGGAACTATTCTGATTAACAATTTTATTTTTCAAAGTTTCACAATTGTTGGTTCTAGTATGGAGCCAACCTTTTAAAAGAGATGGTGATAAGGTTATAATCAATAGGCTACCTTTAACTTGGGCTAATTTAACAAATACGAAATTTACACCAAAACGCGGAGAGATTATTGTTTTCGAAAACCCGCAATTTATCGAAGGTATGAAAGATCAGTATGTGTATTAAGCAGTAATTGCTTTTGGCGGAGAAAAGTAAAAGTTGAAAAAGGAAAAGTTTACATGATCTATAATGAAAAACATCCCAACGGATTTAATCCAGACAACAAATTTAACGGTGAGCCATTATACAAATCATGATGGAGAGTGGACTGTTCCAGAAAATGAGAAAATATTTGTTTCAGGCGACAACCGTGAAGGTAATAATCTTACGATTCAAGAAGCGGTCTTGGTACAGTTCCTTGTATAAAAATTGTTGGTCCAGTAGCCTTTAGAATTCTCCTTTTCAACAAAAATTAGAGAATTTCGAATCATTCGCAAGATTATTAAAATATATATAATATAATAACCCTCTTGATGAGTTATTTTATTTTCGAAACGAATTTCCTCGAGTCGCTTCAACTCTTCTTTACTTTTTAAATTTAATGACAATTTTTCCTGAACCTCTAGCAGAGTTTTAATATCAACATCTGCGCTCAGTTTTTCGAAATATGATTGACCGTCTTCTCGAAAGGATTCACTATATATAGGTTCAACCTTTTTAGAAGAATCTTCAGTCTGTTTTTATAATTCACTAAAAATTGTTCAATTTTGCTGAACTCACCTTTCTTCAATTATTTTTGGCAAAATTTTTGTAATAGTTGCCTCATGTAATCTTTAAAAAGTGGCCGTGCTTGACCTTCTTTTTAGTTCACCGGAAATAATATAATCTTCAACAATTTGCGGAAGTTTTAGTAAGCGTAAAGTGTTCAAAACCGCACTTTTCACTCCTTCCACCAACGCGTTCGCCAATTTCTTTAGCTGTTAAATTAAATTGTTCACGAGCTAAATAAGCCTCAGCCGTTCTCAAGAACGTTCAAATTATCTCGCTGAATATTTTCAATCAAGCTTAATTCCCGGAGTCGATTCTGATCTGTAGAAGATCGCGAACTACAGCTGGAATCTTCTTTAAACCCCGCAAGCTTTGATGCACGATAGCGTCTTTCGCCGGCAACAATTAAAAATTTTCGAACCCTTTTTAGCAACTACGATTGGCTGCAAGACTCGGGAATTTTTAATTGATTGAGTGAGCTCCTCAAGTTTTTTCCTTATCGAAATGTTGACGAGGGCTGCTCTGGATCGGGCGAAATACTGCAATTTCTAGCTCTTTTAGCTGATTTTTATCATATTCTAGTCCAAATTCTGAGTCTATTTTCTCATCAATAATCATTTCTATTTGAGGATTAATGAAGAAAACCCGCGACCAAGTCCTTTTTGCCATTAGTTACCCCTCTCTATACGTTGAATAATCTCTTTCGAGACGGCTTTTATAAGCTACGAGCTTCTTACTAAATCGATCGTAAACACCGATCGGTACACCATGACTCGGAGCTTCTGCAAGGCGAATATTTCGCGGAGTGCATTTGAAAAATCTTATCAGGAAAGAATTTTTGATTTCTTCAAGAACCTGACCGCCTAAAGTTGTACGAGAATCCACCATTGTAGGTAAAACGCCCGAGAAGCTCTAAGGTTTTGAGTTCATGCCTTTTAACAAGTTTCATACTTTCAAGAAGCTGACCAAGCCCCTTCCATTGCATAAAAACTCAGCTGAACCGGCAGAGATTAGGTAGTCGCTCTGGCAATAAAACCATTTACGGTCAATAAACTTAAACTTGGTGGTGAATCTAAAAATAACATAATCAAAATCAGCTTCCAATAGTTTTTAAAGCATCTTTTAATCGAGTGAATCGACCTTTTGCTGATGCAAGCTCAACTTCAGCATTTGCTAATATTGGCGTGCTTGACGCACTTTTTAATTTCGAAAAATCTGTTTTCGATAATAATATCTCTCAACTGTTTTTCGCCAGAAATTACATCTGCCATAGTGAAATTCAAGTTTATCAATACCAAGGCCGCTAGATTTGCATTCCCCTGTGGATCAAAAATCAACAATAAGTGTTCGAAAACCTTGCTTTGCAATGAAATAAGCAATATTTATAGAACTGGTTGTTTTACCAACCCCTCTTTTTGATTGGTTATCGAAATCACTTTCATAACATTAATTATATCACACTTTCGACTATATCTTTTTAAAAGAACGCCCTCATGACGTTCTTTTAATTTATTATCTCGAAGGATCTACGAAAAATTGGGATATTTTGCAATATACCGTTTATTTGCTCTTGGACGACCATAGATTGTCCTAGAACCTTTTTCGATCCAAACTGTAGAATTATCATCATTATTTAATGGAGTTTCAGATAGCTCTTGGAGTTGGTGCCTATTTGAATATTTACTGTAGAGCCATCATTGTGCAGTCCAGTGGTCCAGAAATCAATATGGATAAATCCCCTGTCCCGTAGTCTTATTAAAGATCGTATAGTTTCGAAAAATCATGCCAAGTTCTTTCACCAGCAGATCCAGAAGAGAGATACTGAAGTAGGGTGTGCAAATTTAGGGGTATCTTTTACAATCTCTGAAAAATTAGCTTTGCGGCAGTGTTACGTTCCTCCAATCATGAGAAAGAGAGAATGCCATTATTTAGCTTAAAGTTTGGGGCACTCCAACACCAGCAATACCTTGCAATCCTTGAACACCTTGATCGCCTTTAGGACCCTGAACTCCTTGTTCACCACGGTCACCTTTGTCACCTTTGTCACCCTTAGCACCCTAGTGCCAGTGTCACCTTTCAAGCCTTGCAGTAACCTTGAATACCTTGATCGCCTTTAGGACCCTGAACTCCTTGTTCACCTTTGACGGTCACCTTTGTCACCTTTGTCACCCTTAGCACCTTGTGCGCCAGTGTCACCCTTTATCACCTTTGAGGTCTGAATAAGCTATAAGATTATTCCAACTTGAATCTCCCTTATATCTCCATTGAATATATGAGAATCCTTTTCGAAGTTCTATTTCTCGACCATCTGTACCACGAGTCACCTTTGTCTCCTTTGGCACACTTTGAGCTCCAGTGTCACCTTTCAAGCCTTGTTCACCACAGTCACCTTTGTCTCCTTTGGCACCTTGAGCTCCAGTGTCACCTTTCAAGCCTTGTTCACCACGGTCACCTTTGTCTCCTTTGGCACCTTAGGAGCCCAGTGTCACCTTTCAAGTCCCTTGTTCACCACGGTCACCTTGTACTCCTTTGGCACCTTGAGGCTCCAGTGTCACCTTTTCCAAGCCTTGTTCACCACGGTCACCTTGTCTCTTTGGCACCTTGAGCTCCAGTGTCACCTTTCAAGCCCTGCATTCACCACGGTCACCTTTGTCTCCTTTGGCACCTTGAGCTCCAGTGTCACCTTTCAAGCTCTTGTTCACCACGGTGGTCACCTTTGTCTCCTTTGGCACCTGTGAGCTCCAGTGTCTACCTTTCAAGCCTTGTTCACCACGGTCACCTTTGCTCTCCTGGCACTCATCTCGACCGTTAACGCCATTTACACCGTCTTTTCCATCTTTACCATTTGCGCCATTTTTACCGTCAATACCATTTTGACCATTTAGAAACCATCTTTTTCCCGGAGCTCCATTTTCGCCCGTTCTTACCGTTCGCACCAGTCACGACCGTCAGCACCAGCTTCGCCCTTTTCACCTTTAAAGTTCAGATATTGAGATAATATTTTGCTCCTCACCCATCAAAATTGGTGTGAATTTGACCATTATCTTGCCTAATACTGAGTCTGGTTTGGATTCACCTTTGCTTAAACGCATCACCGTTCGAATTTCCGCGCCACCCAAAATAGAAGAACGATAACCAGCAGAATAATCACTGCTAAATTTATAATACAAGTACATTTCTTGACGTATATCTCTTTTCCATAAATTAGTTATTTCTCTATCTTACAGTTTAAATTTAGTATCTTAAATAATTATATCATAAAGCGCATTTAGTTTTTTCAACTAATATTGAGTTTTTAGCCTTTTATATGTGTCAGAATAGTTGAGATATTAACTGTGTGAGTTTACTGAAAAGCAGTCGTAAAAGTTGGCGGTAAACAATTTATCGTTGGCGAAAAAGACCCTTCTGGTGGACCTCCTCCCGCAAGGAACAAAAGAGCTCAACTTGGCCTTTATGCTTATTGATGGCGACAAAGTGGAGTTGGAACTCCCTGTTGTACAAAGGCGTGAAGGTTTCCGCTAAAGTTGTTGACGAACTTGTTAGAGGCGAAAAATCCGCGTGATCCGCTACAAAGCTAAAAACGCGTTCACAAAGAAAACGACATCGTCAAAATATACTAAAATCAAATTGCTTCGATTAAATAATAAAAGGCTGACCAGCCATTTTAAAAACCAGTCTTCTCAAGGACTGGTTTTTATTTTATTATTTATAGCCGTCAATTAACTCAGTTATGTCCATTTTTGCAATTTAATACACTTTACGAAAACATATAAAGATTGTGCGACACAAAGCATTTTTGAAAACTTCCCGAACTTATAAAAATAAACCCCTGATCATACGAGGGTTTATTTAACTTTTGAAAACTATTTCTTCTCTACTTTTTCTTTTGTGAGATTTTTAGCTTCCTGATTTTCTGTTGTTTTGTACTCAGTAGAGACGATTTGCCTTTTTCCGTAAGTCCAGCAGTTACTTTTTCCTCATTTCTTGTGGCTTCGGAACCAGTAGGTATATAGCACCTGTAATCGCCATAATTGCGAATTACCATCTGCGGCTTCAACTAGGGCCAGTGTGCGGCAGTTCGGTTGAACTTTCTGCACAATTGGATCATTAGCTGCAAGATTTTCAAGGAGATCCAGTTATTTTACACTTATCAGGACAGTTAGGGTCTTTCATCAAACCTGCCTTCCTGGAGTTTTACATTTTTCCGAACATTTTTGGATCATTCTCTTCAAGTTTTCTTTTACCCTTAATTGTACATTTTATCATTTTACAATTAGGGTCATCTTCTTCTAGTTTCCTTTTTCCGAGAACTTCACAAAGTTCTTTGCGCTCTTGTGGTGTACAATAGTACAGTTATAGTTGCTTTTATCGATTTTCCACCATTTTTTCAGTCAAAACTTGAGCTATATTTGTGATCGTATTATTTCATCAAACTAATTTTGAAGCATCAGTTTTGCACGGGAAGATTAGTGTTGAGAACCGCCAAAACGAGTAATTACAATGTTAACTCCGGACTTCACAACGATATCACTCACAGATTTTACCAGCAGCATTTGATGGAGTGTAATTCGAGTTGTTCCAGGAAGCAGAACTAATCCGGCAGGAGTAAATCTTTAATATTCATTATTTTTGTGAGAAATCGTTCCATGTTCTTATAAGTGATTTTAAACTCAACTTCATCTGTTTAAACCGACATTTTTGGTTTTGCAAATTATTCACAGCCAGCTTTGAAACCGTTTTAGTTGTTTGAAATCTGCAAAATCTGCTTTAAATCGATAGTTATAACACCTGAATATTGGTCACAGCCAGAAGCATTCCATTTTGGTTATCATAACCAAGGTTTGTACGCAGAACCAGATAGATTTCCCCATTCAAGTTTGACCATTTACCTGTACTTTTGTTGTAATTTTAGCTGAGCCTTGAGATATACCTCAAAGCAACATCTCGCGAAGGAGAACGCAAAAGCAGCTTGATCCCAAACTTTTCTGTGGTCGTGCGTTTCGAGAGCGGTAATTTCTGCCCGCACAAGACCCTCTTTACCTTTCGCAATAGTTGGAAGGAACAATTGTATTAAGTTTTGCGTCTAGCAATTCCCGCGATAGCTGTATTCTCTTTTGAATTTGAGAGCTTTTTGCATTATTGTGATAATAGATATAAACTTCGTATTCTCGACCAGGTACAATATCAAGCTACTATCAACAAAAATTTCCCACCAACTTGATGACGAACTCGAACGAAAATTTCGTTCATCTCAACGATTGGATTATTTGCAATAGAGTTAAATGTTACATAGTCAGCAGGGTTTTCGGCAGTGAAGGTTTGCCTTTCTGGACCATAGCGAAAGCACTTCCACACTAAAAAGCTACTCGCCCCGATGAGGGCTGCGAATGCGCAACCCCCAAAGTTTGTAATTTATTTTTACTAACATTTCTTACCTTTTTATTTTATTTGTTGTGTATTATTTTTGATTTTGTAGCAGCTGAAGAGCCATATGTTTGGTTATAATTTTGTTGAGCTGCCCAAACATCGTTATAATTCCAGTTCACCACCAATATTTACAGTTTTGTTCTGTGCTTATGTTCAGCCCACTCACGAGCCCTTTAAGCTTCAGCTTCAGCCTGTGCTCTGTCAACTTTGTTCCGCAGCTTGCGCTTGAGCTTCTGCGAGTAGTTTCGCCAGTATATTCAGCTGGTTTTTCACCTATTTTTGAGACATCTATAGATTCATCAACACCTTCAGCTTTTATTCTACCAGTTGCTGTTCAGGAGTAACTTCAGGATTTATATTATTGTTTTCTTTTCCTCTTGAGAAGCTTCACCTATTAATTCACCTTTTACTCCATTCTAGTAACCGCATTATCTACATTATAGATAGATTGGTCGGTCTTAAATTTGGTATCATCATGTTTTTTCAGGTGGAGTTTCTGGTGTGGGAGTGTCTCAGGTGGAGTTTCTGGAGTAGGTGCTGGTGGTTTTTCAGTGTCTGGAGCGGGTGGGTATAGTTTCTTCAAATGGAATTTGTGGAGTTGTCCAAGTGTTTTGAGCTTCCGCAATTTTTCTTCATAGCCATTTGCCCTACACTGATCACGAATCAGAAATTTGTTGCCCATTCTTCAAGTTCAACCACAGAGCTGTTCCGCCAAACGCACCTTCAGCATGAGACATAATCTTTGTTAGTATTTATAAATGGCGAGTATTAATCACCATCCAAAAGTTTGATTTCCAACTAACTAGCACCTTCCATATAGTTTTCAGATATATGCATCATTCAATCTTCTTGAAAGCTGTCTCGATCGCCATCTCGAGCAGCATCAACCAGACATCAACCTCATTATTCGAAATTCCAAGTAGATTCTGAGCAGATTCGGCATCGTTAATGAAGAATTGTCCCATATATTCACTATCGTCTTCGTTATGAGATTCGATCATTTTTCTTCTAGATACTCTTCGTTCGAGAGTTTTGAAGTATCCGTTCCGATAGAATATTTAATTCTCTTTTGATCGATCTTATTATAATCATCATTTTCAGAGTCATATTTACCGTTGTTAAAAGTTCTTTTCTTTGCTCTTGAGTATTGTTTACTGTCAAAGCTTGCGATGTTGCTGAATTCATTCGCAGAAGCACCACTATATTCTGTTTTTAATTTTACTTACTTCTGAACCACTATTATTTGTGTTAACTGAATCAGCAGTTTTACCATTATTATAACCAACTCCGATGCGGCTGCACTAATACCAGCGAATGAAAGAACCCCCATGATCACCTACCAAATCTTGAGTTTTTGCCATCTTTCAACTTTTTCTTCGAGGATTGGTTTCTGTATCTTTACTTGCCTAATTCATCAGCTGTTGCACCATTTACGAGCATTTCGTCAAATTTCTTTTTCATACTCATGTTTGTTCAATCACTTCAGGTTTTTTGCTTTTCTGCATCATCACGTTATTTAATGCTTCGTTTTTACACCATCATCAGAATTTGATTGTTTAGCTTCAGGTTCTGCCATCGCATTTTCTCCCCAAATTGTATCAAGAACCTTTTTGTCGATATTCTGGTTTTTCGAATATTCCCATATAAAATCGATCTTCAAGCTTATAAACCGTCAAAATTTACACCATTTTTGAAAAATCATTTAGAAGCTTCAATCAATTGCTGACGATATTTATTTTTAGCTCCTTCACTTTCCATTTTGAATCATTTTGGCAACGAGATTCATTTTTGAATTTCTGAACTCGTCACCTATAGCTTGAGTCATTTCTTCCTTCGAGAGGAAGTGGCATTCATAAAGGCTGTTCGTCTTCAACTCGATTCTCGCCCGCTTCCATTCGGCGATAATGTTCGTGCTCCATTATTTCATCAAAAGCAACTTTATCACCTTTATGAGTGCATGCGAACAGATTTATCGAATGCGCCTTTCTTCGAGATTCTTCTTCGCGCTTCTTTATGAGCTAGCTTTCAGCTTTAGCTTGTTTCGATGGACAACTCTTCTTGTGAAGCATCCCAAGACCGTAAGCATCTTCGAAAGACTTGCCAGTATCAGGCGGAACTAAAAGTATCCCGTTTTTCATTTCGTCCTTGTTTATTTTTAATTTATTTTACTACCGTATTTTACCACAAGCATGTATTAAAAGTCAACACTTTTTAAAAAGAAAAATCGATATTTCTACCGACTTTCTTTTTGCTGATCATTAAGCTAGCGATTCTTCCAGAAATTGCCGAATAATATTCGAAAACGTTGCCCTACTGGAACTTCTCGGCGAACAGATTTTCATTGCGCTAATTTCTTGAACAGGTTGCTCTTTTTGCGTGAAAATTGATTTTCACGCAAGCTGAATTCGTTTTCACGGCCTTCGCAAAGTTTCGTAGTTTGCGTCATAATCTTCCGAAATGTACAATATTCAAGTTTTGAATTTCATCATCTCGCAGACTACTGTTTTCTCGCGATCGGCGTTTCGTTCACGCGCATAAATATCGTTCAAATTCTCAAGAGCTTCATTTTTGTGAACTCTCTTGTATTTTCGATTTCTTTTTGTTGTTCAGAAATTTAAGCTTTCGAAAGAATCGAATTTAAAAATCTTGAAAACTCTTCAAAACTATTATCTCGTTCAAAGACTTTTTATCCTGCTCGTTCATACTATAATCGTTTATCTTAAAATTTTTCCATTTTTGCCTTTTTGATTTTTTGTGTTTAGATAACATACTTGTATTATGGCTAAGTTATTTTGATTGGTCAATATCTTAGTTAAACTTTTTGGGTGAAATTTTGCTTCTAGAACCTTCAACTTTTACAATTTGGGTAAAATCAAGTTCATCTTCTGAAATTTCAGCTTTTGTAGTGACTTCTTTCGAAAATTTCTTGTTCAAATTTTAAACTTTGCATCGAAACTCTCGCATTTTTCAGATGTAAGTTAAGTTCAATTCGATCGTCAACGTTTGGTCAGCTTTTCTTACGAGTGGCCCGAATGGCGAATAATCTCACGCATTGAAAGCCTTCGGCACGGAGCTCAGGAGTTAATTCAAAGTCAGAAAGCAACTTCTTCACCATTATTCAACAGCTTTAACGTTCAATTCTTCCATTAGGAATTGGCATGCAGATCGATAATCAGCATTTTTGGAACTTTCACACTAGCGAGCGGTTGGCGAATTTTCATTCCGTTCTTTGCTCGAGCGCGAGGCTTCATTCACCACTAATCGCGAACTTCAGCCATTTTAGCAATCAAGTCTTCATCAATTTCGCCAGCTTCTGTGCAATCTTTCAAAATGAACTGAGCCATCACCAACCATTTTGCTCCAAAGTTCTTCTGCATGAAGGCTACAAATGGTGCAAGAATTAATGCAGATAGCTCAAAACATAATGAAGCGTTTGGTAGCTTTGAAGCTTATCAGAACGTGTTTTCGTCTTCCAGAAACGACGGCGTGAACGGCGTACAAAACCAGTTCGAAGCATCACGAGGAATGGCAAAACGCCTCAAGCGCACGTGGAATGTATAAACATCCATGTTTTCTGTATTTTCATTTTCCGGTTCGTGAACACGACTCACAATCCATTTATCAGTGGAGTTTTCAGATCTCTTGAAGGATCTTTGAGCTCGCCGTTAATTCCCCAGCTTCATCAACGCTTGCATGCATTGTGAAGAAATCATACATATTCAAATCATTAAAGCTTGCGCAAGATCTGAAACATGCCCTTGTCGTGAGAGTGTATCTTCACGCATTCAAAAGTGGGCTAGGTATAGCATAAGAATCGCAAAACTGTCGGCAGAATATTGATCCCATTAGTTCGTTTGGATCGGTGTGGTTTCGAGATTTACCTCATCTTTGCGACCCGTCGTTTCCAGCAACAACATCAGTTGTAATCACGTTTTAAAGGCGTTTTACCAAACAAAGCAGTGTTTACAGCGTAGACATAATAGAACCATGCAGCGAACCTGGCCGATATATTCTAACAATAAGAGTGCCTGCAGGGAAATTCTTTTCGAATTTTTCTTTTGTTTCTCGAAAAGGATAATGGAATTGCGCGAATGGCATTGAACCACTTTCGAACCAACAATCAAGCACTTTATCAATTCAGTATATTTTCACCATCAATTTCGAAAGTAATTTCATCAACCAAGGTCGGTGATAGTCTTCAAGTTCCACGCCACTCAATTCTTTAAGTTCCAGCATAAGAACCAACCACGCGAATTTTACCGCTTTCAGATTTCCAAACTGGCATTGCAGTTGCCCAAAAACGGTCACGCGACAAGTTTCCAATCTGAGTGCAGCTTCAAGATTCTTTTTCAGAAACGACCGTAGCTTCAAGTGTGCTGGGAACAATTAATATTTTCGTTTTGCTCAGCATTAATTCTTTTTGACCTGAATATCAAAGAACCAGCTTGGGTGCGCGCGATACATCAATCGGTGGCCTGTTCGTGGATTATGTGGATATTCGTGGCGAATGTAATCAATTTTTCCAAACTACACCACGCTCTTTCAAGATTTTAGCAGCGGTTTGTTAAACTCCCAAACATCTTTCCGGCAAATTCACCGTTCAAATATTTTCCATATTCGTCTAAAACGTGGAAAACTGGAATTCCGTGATTCTTTACCAAAGTTGAGCTTCTTCACCATACGCTGGCGCCGGTGAACAATTCCGTTCCGCTTTTCGAGAGAAACATAATCTGCACCCCCAAACTTTACATAGGCATTTTTCTTCACCTCACCGAATATTTCCGAATCTTCGAAAAGCGGTTTATACTCAAAACCAACCAATTCTGAACCATCAATTAAATTAACAATTTCGAAAGGAATCGAGTTGTTTTTCTCATCAACTACTTTTTCGAGCAAATCTTTTTGCTAAAATATAGAATTCGTCACCAACTTTAACTTTTTACAAAAGTGAAATCTGGGTTAACAAATAGACCCAGTGTTTGCTGGTAAAGTCCAGAGTTGTTGTCCAGGCAACATTGCGGTTTTATCTTTTGAACTTCTGCATCTTCGAAATCTTTTAACCCAAAAACTTCACAAAAACGCTTTGGGTCGGTTACGGTTTTATAAGCGTCGTTATCCGTATGACTTCACTTTTCGAAAGCGGAGTGCCCATGCCGTGTCATACATCAAACGCGTTCGCTCGTAAATACACATGTAAAGGTTTTGAACGCCCACAAACGCTTTTCCATAAAATCTTTTGTCCATTGTTTTGTGGCATTTTAAATTCAACCCAGCGACCAATGCGATCAATCGTATTCTCCCAAAAGCGCCGCATTCGGAAAACCATGCTCGCACGGTTGTGATATATTCAGCGAGCGAAATTTTTCACCAACTTCGTGCCGAGAAGTGATACCGAGTTTTTCTCGACAAAGTTTTCGGCTGGCAAACCGTGCGTATCCCAACCTCAACGGCGTTCAACTCTTTTACCTTTCATTGTTTGGTAACGCGGAACAGCATCTTTACGATTGAACTGGGCAGCGTGTCCGTGATGTGGCACACACAGTAATGAATGGAGGACCATCATAAAGACGACGAAAGCGTTATCTTCACTATCGGTTTTCAACTGTTGCTCGAAAGTTTTCTGCTTTCCAGCACGCCAAAACATCATTCTCGTATTCTTTCGGCTCTTCTTCTTGAATTTGCTTGAAATTATTACTTTTTACTCTTTCCTTTCCTTACTCACTCTGGTTTTCCGATACATCATTATTATATGAATGCATCTATCATCACTTATAATTTTCTGTACAATTATATTTAATAGTTTATGCATATATTCAGCAGTTTCTTCTTCTATCTCTCTCCAAGGTGAACAGCATCATTACCCATGTCTGTAAGTCTGATAAGGTCTAGCTTTCTGGGTAGTTTCATTCTCTCGACTTAGAATCAATATTTGTATTAATATCATTATCCTCCTTTAACAACTTTATTAGTATTTCTTAGTGCTAATCTTAATAGTGCAGCAGAAGCTCTTGGAATCACTGCAAAATCTGAGCAGACTCCATATATATAATTTCTTAGCTACTTCGAGCATATTCGGGTTAGGATCTCTACATGGTTATTGATCTTGGATATATTATTTTTAGGTCCTTCCATAAAACCCACTTTTGCAGTGATCATCGAAACTGCAAAACTATCATCTAAGCAAATATCACCCTAAGGATCAGGACCAACATATTTAATATTAGAATAAGGATATTCATACCCAGTATTGGGATCAACAAATCAGGACCATCATATTCAGTATTAGAGTCATAATCTTCAGGTCATAATCTTCATCTATTAAAATCTCTGGATCGAAGATATTGCACTCTTGTCTAGAAAGTATACTCTACAATGAGGACAGTTAAATGATTTTCCAGATATTTGGTATGCAATATTCTTTTATTCATATTCCTCCGTTTAAATTAAAATCACCTCTTTTAGATTCGAGAACCAGCAAGCTCGGCGATACCATCTCGATTCCAAAGAGTGATTCTTCTAGCCCATATAATTTTAGCTTTCACGGAGCCTTCCCGCTCAGTTCTAATCAGTTTTCCGAAACCTTTCTTCGAGCTTCGCGATTTGATAGCTGCTCATTCATCAAAATAAAACGCTTTTTATGGTTTTTATTTTATCAAAAATTAAAGATATTTTCAAGCTTTTAAGTTTTATTTACTGGTGTAATGTTGAGATTTTTAATTTTAGAATAATTATGGTAATATGATAACAAAAAGACAAATTCGGCAACCAAAATACAAAAACCCGTAAGACCACTAACTATCAAACCTAGAACATTTCTTTTAAATTTAAACATGGCCATTCTTTTTAAAAATATACCTCATCATAAAATATTTAACGACCGCCGAAAAACCATAACAAAACACATAATATATATTAGTGTAATCAATTCTATTATAAACCTCATAGTAGAGCCTAGTAACGATCGGGAAAAATATAGCGAAAATCGTTATAAAAGCTCCCCATTCAAGCATACTGTAATACTGCATATTAGAAGCATAAGTCGCTATTGCATTTATGAGAAACAATAAAAACCTCAATAATTAAACCAGCTCAGAAAGAATCTAGAAAACACCTTTTTACTGTTCTTAAGTTCTTTCATCTTCTGATAGTTTATTTTTATACCGCTTGTTAACAAAATAAACATATATTAGCACTTCGGAGAATATTATCGCTAGTATACCTACTATATTCATAGCACATTATACTTAATTTTCATTTTGTGAGTCAATTATTTTATATTCATTATTGTGACCATAAAAATACCCCACCATAGACAGATTGAAGGTCTGTTTTAATTTCTCATAACAATACCATCACCATCTCTGTCAAGATGTCTTCCACTAGCCTGGTTGACCAACATGACTGTGGTGCTCGTCCAGCCGCCTAACCTGCTGGCAGTTTTAAAACTTATCATCAATTGGCGGCGGAGTAGGTTGCAGCGCTGGTTGAGGTTGAGGATTGAGCTCTATTTGGTTGAGGGGTTGCTTGAGGTCGTGGTTGAGGAGGTGCTGATTGAACTGGCTTCTTCAATTTTTCATCACGCTTCGCCCTCCTCCTTTTCAATTTTTCTTCATCAGCTTTTTCTTCCGCTCTTCCTCGGCTTTCGTCTCTTTCTCTTTTTAAGCTCTGCTTTTAGTTTTAACCTCTCTTTTTCTTTGCAGTTTTTTCGTCATTCAGCCTCGCCTTTTCAGCCTCTTTCTTTATTTTTAGTACGATTTTCCTCATCAAATTTTCTGAGCCTCATATCTCTTAGAAATTTCCACACCTTCAGGTGTGTATACCGGCTAGTCCAGCAGATATCAAGACGAAAATTGCAATAAGTGAAATCTTCTTATTAGATCAACCCAGCCTAATGTCTTTTCGGGCTCGCTCTCTTGATTTTAAGATAAATAAAAATAAAGGTAAAGACCCAAAAATACCAACATAGATACTGAAGAAAGAAACATTAGCTGCCATACATAATCCAATTATACACGGTACTTGCTAAATTCAACAATATAAAAACCTAAGCTGTTATAGTTGTCTAAAATTTAGAATACGATATAATGCCTCCACTTAAGGTGTATGTCTAAATAAGAATATTGTCAACACACACACGCCAAGCTTCAACAGCGTGTGCGTATTACACAACTTCATCAAAAAGTGGTAGTGGTTTTACCCGCCACTGTTGCAGCAGGCGTCCTTCATCTGTAATTACTAAAATTGCTGGATATTAACCACATCATAAGCTCGCAAGAAAAACTCATTTCTGCCAGAATCGGGATCCATAACTTCGACTTTTTAAGCCCGTTTGCCTTTCGAAATCTTCAATATATTCTCGAACTTCACGGCCATGATCGCTATAATCTTTATAGATACTACAATTCTCATTTTTCACCTCTAACTTTTGCTAAAAATATCTTCGAAAATCTTCAACTCGTTTTCGAAACCGTTAAACACACTCATAAAACGAATATACGCAACTTTTATTCATTTCAAACAGAACCGCCAAAACAGTTTCGCCAATCTGATGCGAAGAAAACTTTGTTCGATTTTTGAAGAAGTTCGTTTTTCGACACGGTTGATAATTTCTTTCAACGAAGGTCTGAAATGAACTTTTCCGATTGAACGAATAATTGAAAGCTTTTTAAGCTGCGACTAAACTCTTCTCTTCCGCCCCTGCGATTTAATAACAATAAATCACGCGGTTTTTCGATTCGCTCGTAAAGTTTGTGAGCGAGTTCCATCTGAGAGCGACTCGGCGACGGCGCACTAGATTGGCCGTCGACCGACATTCGACTTTTCAGAACCTTGGTTTCCGTCGAGCTTAAATTCCATTAGTCTTCCTTTTTATTGCGTTTTCGGCGGCGCAAAAATGCGGGAACGTCACTTTTCGTCTTTCTTCGTCTTGAGCCCAAATATTTTTGGTTTCAATATCGCTTGTGAAATCTTCAGCTGAAGATGGTTCTTCTTTCTTTTAAGTCCCATATCAATTGCGCTAGAAACTTTTCGTCAATTTCTTGAGCGCCTGCGTGTTCATCTTCAAGATTGAAAGTTTTCGACACAACATCTTTCAGTGATTCAACTGGGCTGACGTTCGCTGTAATCACGATCGAAACCAGTTGCTGCAACTGTAATGATTAATTCATCTTCGAGATCTGATTCAAGGTTAGCTGCGAAAGATAATGTTTGCAGACCCGAGCAGCTGCGCCCGTGATGATTTCAGCAGCTTCTTGAATCCTCACGCGCTCATATCATAGGGAACCACCAGCAACGTTAAAACAATTGAATTCCTCGAGCACCTTCAATCGAAACGCTTCAATCATTGGACTCTCGATGGCTGTTCAGCAGCTTTTGTGCTCCGGTTATCACCACTGCGCGACCAGTCCCATCAGGGAGCTGAACCGGCGTTACTCATGATCAGGAAGCTTAACGTCAGCAAAGTCAAGGTTAATCAAATGCCGTGTCTCAGTAATAAAGCTCTGAAATACCCGAACTCCTTGGCGAAAGAACATCGTCGGCAATTTTGAGTTTCAAAGAAGCGTGGAAGATTTTCGATCAACCAGTTTGAAGAAGTCTATCGTTCGGAATTGTAATCAGAAGCGGTATCAACCGCAGCTGCAAAGCTCGATCGCCCAGTCGGCGTTAGTTTTGCGTTTTGCGCCTTCGAAAGCGAATGGGCGGGTTGCAGCACTCAATCACTAAAATACGCATTTCACGAGCAATTTCAGCCACAACGGCGACCAGCGCAGAACCAGTTCCACCCACCAGCACCAATCGCAATAAACACCATATCTGCACCATTAAGAGTCACGATTTCTTCGCGATTCGAAGAGCAGCACCTCCAACAATAGGGTCACACCCGCACCTAAGCCATTTGTTGTTTCGCGACCAAGGTGTGTATCAGCTTTTTGATTTATACGTTAAACGCGTGCAGGCGTCAGCATTGCAATAAAGTCAATGATTATTGTTGAGACCAGCATCTTTCATCTGGATTAACGCGCCTCCACCTGCGCCACCAGTTCCTACGACTTTAATTTTTGCAAAGTTTCAACTTCATTCGGTTTAATTCTCGGCATTTCTTCTCTCTCCCGTTTGCTCCAATTATATTATCACTTTATCCGCTTTCTCTAAAGAATCTTGCGAAAGCAGTCCAAGCTTCATAGACTCTCTCATCTCGATAGCTGTTGTACTCCCGCCAGTGTCGCGCATTTTCAACGCAGCAAGCCAATCCTGCGGCAGAATATTCAAGTGTCTTAACGCTTTTCGGAAACCGTGACATTTTCAATTCCGTTTTTACCGATCCACTGCACCGTTGAAGATATTTTCGCAAAAAGTATCAATCCCTTTAAGTGCTGCACCGCCTCCTGTCAATACAATACCACCAGGTGATTGGTGATTTTCGAAACCAGATTTTAAGAACTCTGCGAATTTCTTCGAAGATCTCTTCTTCAACCCTCGACTTCTGATAAATTTCATCAATCTCCTTGCGTATATTAAAACTGCACTGTTCCATGACCATACCTTAACGACAATATCATGACCTTCTTGTGTAACTTCTCTCGAGAAGGCGAAAACCGTGCTTAATTTTAATTTCTTCAGCGACTTCCGGTGAAAGCTTCAATCCAATCGCAAGGTCGTTCGTAATGTGTTATCCCTCCAAGCGAAATATTTTCAATAAATTGCAAATTACCATCTTCAAAGATTGCAACCCAGTAGTTGAAGCTAGATCAACCACGACAACACCACTTTTCTTTTTGATTATCGGTTAAAACCGCCTGTGATGAAAGCAATCACACCGGAGAAGATGTAAATTAGAATAAATATCAGTCCATCAAAAATATTTTGATAGATTCAACCTGTAGTTTTGGCGCAGAAATTGCATTTCCATAAACTTCAAGCCGTGTTCCAACCATTTCATAAAGGGCCAGCATCCCTTCCTGATCATCAACATTATAATAATAGATACAAATTTTAAGATTTCTCGATTTTCTGGAATTTTACTCAATCATGCAACTTCTTTCGACCTCGTCAATATCACTATCACTAAATCTAAGCTTTTTCTCGAGCTAACCGCAAACCATTCCATCTGTTTTGTACTGAAAAATTTTTGCACACTGTTAAATGCTCACAGCAGCCCTCTCTGTTTTGTAGCCACTACGCCTGGGGCTTGTCAGCAAGAGCCTTATCAATCGCCCGATAAACATTTTCTGGATGTATAATAACACCTTTTAATCCCAGAGTTTTTCAGCAGAGCCAAGCCCCTAAAATATTTTGGTGATCCATCTTTATCGAAGTCCGCAATCAATACACGAACTTGCTTGTTCCAATATCTATTCCCTAGCATATCGAGAATTCTCGATCCATAATTCAACTATACGTTAATGTTAATTTTATCAAAGGAGAAAATAAGAAACCATTCAATTTCATGCTTTTATTCCTAAAGTATAAATTAAAAATAAAAACACCCCTCGCAGTGATTAGGTGTCTTTGGGAAATAATTTCTGGTGCTGGGAGAAAGATCTGAACTTTCGAAGGCATCTGCCGACAGATTTACAGTCTGTTGTGTTCGACCGCTTCACTATCCCAGCTCTTTTAACGTGTATTATACTTGAGCCACCTTTTCGATTCGGAACCGAAGGCCTGCTGTTTACAAAACAGCTGCTCTAACCAGTTGAGCTAAGGTGGCATCACCAAGTACGTTTCTAATTATACACTGAGCCTTTTTCAAAAATGAGTACTTTTTAATTTATTTTTCCAAAATTTCTATTGTTGAGTCCATAATCTGAAATTTGTATGAGATATACGAATTTCAGCACTTTTCGAAATATCATTCATATTCCGTGCCGTAAAACATGTTCGGCACCATTAAGACTCCAAAAATGAATATTTTCAATTTTCAAACACCTTCAATTGCTAAAATTTTGCTTAATTTTACTCAAATTTTTGTACTCTGGTACACGTTGAGTTAAAATTTTCAAAACTCCCCAAGAGTTCGGAAATCGCACCCCAAGAAAATAAAACAGTAAAATACACAAACTAGCTACACGATCAAGCATATGAAGACCCGAAAACGAAATTAGAATAGAAGAATAAATGTTAAAATCCAGCCAAGTAAATCTTCAATTAAGTGAAGCGAAACCGTCGGTCAAGAATATTTTTCTGAACCATGAAACCGTACAGCAGCAAATAAATTCACTAAAATTCTGACAATCGAAACAATCATCAACCCTGGAATATTCACATATAGGGTGAACGTGCGGAAAAAGCAAATTCATAATATATAGAAATCGCCATTGTAAAGGAAAGCCACAAAATCACACCAGCATTTAAAAAGAGTCCACGCGCCGCAAATCGTTTATAACCATAGCTCATCACGGAAGTCGGTTTTTATTGCTCAGTTTGTTTAGGGATTAATGTAATTGTGAGTAAAATTGCATCACCTAAATCATGAACAGCGTCGGCGGAAAATCGCCGCCGAACCAAAAAGCGACCCAAAGAAAAATTCCAAAATTGAAAAGAAAACCTAAATTTAAACAAATTGCTATTGGGAGATTGCTTGATTTTTGCGATCATGAACTCCACCAAAATGAGCCTGCACCTGTTTAGCAAGCTCTTTCGAAAATTTGCCTCTCCCTCCCATTTTTCGAAATTTTATTCTAGTAAGAATTTGCCCATCTTTTGTGACTAAAATCGTGCTCAAATGCAGCTGAAAGTGAACCATCTTTCATCAAGACATCCCATTCACCATCTGTTCCGTTAAAAATCACATCACCTTTGCCAGAGAAGTCATTGGTTCAATACAAAAGTATCACCTTCCTGAAAAGCCACGCCACTTCCAGCCTGTACAATTTGAACTTGGCGCCATATGCATTTTTAAACCGACACTATGTCCAACCAAATCTCGAACATTGCTGAGTTTTTGATAAGCGATTTTTCAACCGCTGCGCCAATGTCACCGGTTTTCACACCAGGCTTTACGACTGAAATTCCGCCGCAAGCGCTGTATCGTTCAAAAGATGCTTCACCGCACCTTTTGGTTCTTCGCCAATAACTGTTGTCACAGCAGAATCGGTCATCATCCTTTTAAATTCAATCACCATATCGAATTTTACAACATCACCTTTTTCGAAAGGAACATCATTTGGCGCACCATGAACAACGCAATCATTCACCGAAATACAAACCACGCCCGGAAAATTCACCCCTGGAGTGAGATATGCAGATTTTTGCTCCATATCTTTAATTTTCTTGCGCGCAAAAGCATCAACTTCAAGACCAGTCATTCCGACTTTCGAAAATTCCGTAAGCTCACCAAGATTCAGCGCAAGAATTTTTCCACCCTCACGCATTGCTTAATTTGTGCCTCGGTTTTTATTGCCGTAATTAAATTCCGCACGATTCAATCTCTCCATAATTCGATCGTGAACTGCCCAACCGTGACCCTGTTCCGTCGATGTGAGCACCCGCACGCCATTTCATTAAAATAATTCAAAAACTGGATACATTTCGCGCTGATAAATCTGAAGACGCTCGTCGATAACCTCTGGAGTATCATCAGTCGACCGCGAATTTCGCCGGCGCATCAATTCGCTTCGTGGAACTTCCAAAACAATCACTAAATCAACATCTCTACTGCGTGATTTTTGGCTTTGTTTTCAATCAACCATTTTCACCAGTGAGCTGGCTGGATAACCATCAAGAATTACCTGCTTAACATCCATTTGCACGATCAAGAGCCTCACCATTACACGATTAACAATCTCCTGGATCAAACCAGCTTTCCGGGTACTCATTTGTGCAGTTCAGGATCTTTACTATCTCGTAAAAGTGCCCTGCTCCAAGCCAACGCCAATCATTCCGTGCTGCCAATAAATTACCCTGAACACTTTTACTCAGCACCTGCTGGACCAAAATACAATCATTAAATTCCTTTTGTTTTTAAATTATATACTTTTATATTATAGCATAAAAATTTAAAAGTTAGAAATCTTGATAATAATTAGACCTTCTTGAATATCTACCGTCACCAAGACCTTCAAGATAGCCAAAAATAGCAACACTTCCTTCTTTCTTCTGAATTAAACCGCCCTCATTTTCATCTATCCGTGCACTTCGCTCCAATCATTATGAAGGCTATATTATAATACTATCAGAGCCATTTATCCATTCGGTCATAGGAGAGAAAGAATGTCTTCCATTAGGCCCATCACCAATAATCCTTCCAATGAAAATCACCTTTTATGCGTTATCATATACCCATCACAATATTTGTCTCTTTTAAATATTGAGCTAAAAACGCCTTTTTCCAATTGGAGAAATATTCCCAGTTCGCCTCACCAACCTTTTCGAAAGTTGGAAATTCACCCTTTGTTATTTGCCTTATATGTTTTTGTATTGCTGAGGCGATTACGGAATAATCTTGCTTTTCGGCCGTATTTCGCTGATTCCGTTGCAAAAGCTGGCAACCCAAGAAATATCATTAAAATATCAATCCAGCAATTGTGAGTACTAAAACAATCTTCAATAATTGTAAAACCATATAGTTTATGCTTTTTCATAACACTATTATAAATTATTATTCCCCATAGGACTCACTAAGAAATCACCCAAAATGAATAGTTTTTGTTTTTAACTCAATTCTTCTTTTTACAATTTTTAGCTAAAACTGCACCATCGGCAGAATTACCAAATTTTTGCTTTCATTTTACCAATAATTGCGCCCATTTGCTTAATTGAACTTCACCCCATTTCCGCAATTTCAGCTTTAACCGACGCATGAATTTCATCTTCACTCGCCATTTCTGGCAAATATTTCGAAAGAATCTCAGCCTCTTTTTAATTCATCTTTAGCCCGCTCTTCATCTAATAAACTTGCTGCTTCTTTACGCTTTTTACTTTCTCGCGCAACTAGCGTTTCGATTTCATTATTCAAACCCTCTTCACGCTTTCCAAAGTTTAACTTCTTCATCTAAAATTGAAGCTTTAAATCCTCGCAAACTGTAGTTTCGAAGTATTTCGTCGCAAGCATCGCAGTTTTTAAATCTGCGTTAATTTGTTCTTTAACATTCTTCCTTTTAAAATAAAAACTAATCTCTAGGGTGGGATTTAGTTTTTGTCTCCATAAAACAAACTCCTTTCCCTTGAGTTCCACACCTTTTGTGTTCAGGCTTCGACCCCAATATTTCAAAGTTGTCGATATAGAAATATTTTCCTTTTATGCTCATAAAAATATTCAGTTTCTCCGTATTTCTCGATGATTTCGCGAGCCTTCCAATTCTTTATCTTCTTCCGTTATTTTTGCTTAGTGTATTCTGAGGTGCTGTTTTAGCATACGTTTTAGCAAAATCCAACTGTTACTTTTCACAATACTGCGAGCTTCTGCCACTATTTGTTCTTTTAGCATTTTCATCATTTGTACAATCCAGCCTTTCGACTGAATTTATGTTTTTAGCGAATACCAAGTCGCATTTTTTGTGCTTTTTCAGCACGGCGTGCTGATTTCGAACGATTGCTTTTGCGTCGTTCAACCTGCTTAGAGGCTTCGAAAATCGCATTGACGCTTTAGCTTCACTCAAACTCCACTTTGTAGAACTTTCGATTAAAGACGAATGATGTTTTCGTTACTTCTTCTGGTCTTCTTCCTTGTTACACTAATACTCATACTGGATTACTATTTTACCAGTTTTTCTAGACAGAGAAAATAAAATCGCCCAATTTTGAGCGATTTTACACCTTTTCGAAACTATTTTTGAACTTTTGCGTGTTACAGTTAATCAAAAATGATTTTCGTTATTTTGATCCATTTCGAAAAGATACACAATCGCGCCATAATCCAGTCAATCGTCCTTACCGATTCCAGTCCAATCGTGAAGATATACTATCGTACACCATACCAATTCTGACCTCGCATTAAATCGATGAACACTAAAGCAACCTAAAACCAAGTAATCGCTAGTCAGCAATTCCATTGATTGTTTGGTGTAATCAGCTGAGGTTTGGTTGGTCTATTGATACGTAATATTGTGTTTAAATCCTTTGAACCTTCTGTCCACATTTCTTCCTTCTTCATAGATTGATTATATCTAAAATTATACTCTAATTCAAAGTTATCTGCACGAGTATTTACTTTAATTTTTGACTGTTCGCGTTATAGAAGTCGATCCAGATTTTAAGCAGGTCGATCTTCGGAATAAAATTCCGAAATTTCTTTCGATTTTACTTTGTATTTTCAAGAATTTCTTGAATTTTCGAAATATCTTTAATAACTTTGTCCATTTTCGGCAAAATCTTTACCCGCTAAATATTTTCCTTCAAGAATCTGTTTGTACAAATCTAAATCACGCGCAACATTATTGGTGCGCTGCACAACTGGCTGCTTCTAGGAGCGAACATCGAAAAGCTCATGGCATAACTTGGCAGAAGAAAGAGATCACAACTTGCGCATAAAACTTTCGAATTTCTTTCGTCGCGGAACAATTCCTAAAATTTCAAATGGTGGGTTTTCAACTATAGCTACCAGAAGCCGCTAATGTGTAGTCCGAATATGAAAACCGGCCCAATAGTCAAAATTTAGTGCGGGATTATTTTCTGCTAACTTTACAGTTCATCCAATATTACCTTTTTCGTTGCTGGAACTTGACCAACCCCAAAACTACAATTTCATCTCCAGCTCTTGCAATTTTCGAGTGTCTCTGTTCTCTTCACTCCAAAGGTGACCATTTATCTTTGCAACAAAGTTTGGAATATAAGTTATCTCGGTCGATACCGATTTTAGCTAATTCTTCCTTTAAAATCAGGATTCACAACCTAGTAGATGGTCCATTTTTATCATAAAATTTGATCGAGATGTACGATTTTCCTCAGCAGTGCTGGCATGTGCGCTATACCAATGTCAAGCGTGTCAGGTATCAAGTGAACATAACCAATCCGCCGGCGGTGTATTTTGAGTGTAGCCAACAAATAAATGCGGATCCAATCGTGTGGCATGCGTTATATCTGGATCGCACGAAAGTGTTTTAGTACTTTCAGCTCACTCTTTGCTGATTTTCAAGAAGATTCATTGAGCTCTTACATACGCGCCATAACACCTTGGCCAGCAACTTTATCACGCAGAACCTCATCATATTCACATGGATTTTATTCCATGAGGCCAATTATACACGCTTTCTCTCTCTAAATGTAAAATTCTGCCCTTCAACATGCCCTTGCCATTCTCATTTAAACCGAGTGAGGATCACGTCAACTCTCTCTAAGCATCTATTTCGGCCATCTTGGTGCGTATTAAATTTTTAGCATTCTAAATTCACGCCGCTCGCCATCTGCTGTGCTAGTTAACTCAAATGCTGTATGTCGCTCCATTTCTTGCCGGAGCCATAACTCGCACCTTCTTTAATTTCTCGCTGAAAGATGGCTCTTTCATTTCCTTTCCAAAAGGCTCGGGCGATGTAATCTTTTCGAAAAGCTCCAACAGCAGGGTGGCGAGAAAAATCCTCTCAAGCTGAATGTCCACTTTCGGCAAAAGATATTCTGAAAGCTGATAATTTTTAATGAATCACATCATTCACGCTTTTTCGAAAATCATCAATTTTTGAAGTTGATACAGTTACGCCCGCAGCCGCATCGTGACCACCGCCTTTATTAATGATTTCACTTGCACATTTGCACTGCTCTCGACTCGCCGAAAAATCGCGCCAAAACTACGCGTAACCGAACCCTTTGCCACATCGCCCTCAATTGAAATCCTCGACGAGCTGGCTTTTTGAAACGTTCACGCGACAAACCTGCTCGTCAATTCCAACCAGTCCATCGTTAAAAATCTCATCCGGCCACCTTCTAAAACCTCATCATAAAATCTTCAGCTTTTTGTAGTTGCAATTTCTGAGCGCTACCGTGTTGAATTTTTACGGCGTGTTTAAATCGTGTCAAGGTACGCTTTTTCGAAAGCAACAAAGTGTCTTTTCAAGCATTAAGTCTGATGCCTTTTCAGCGGTTTCCAAGCCGGCCAGCCCGAGTGATTCGATGAGCCGATACTGCAGCCAAGCGTTGAACTGGCTCTTTCACGCCAGCCAATGCCAGCGTCGATTTCAAAACCAGCTCGGCGCGTTGCTCGAAAGAACTTTTAGCCCCCAAAAGTGTTTTAGCGATTCTCTGACCGTTTGTTTCATGATGTCGCAGAAAACGGTTGCCGAGCGTCTTCACATATCAAGTAGCCACTTTTCTTGGCCAGCAGGAAAGCCCTCAAGTTTGGTTTGAAGCTGTCTGAACTCAATTTAAGTGCCCATTCCCACACCGGCAAATTTTCTTCTGTAGCCTGCGGATATTTGTTTTTCTTTTCTGCGTGGATTCACTGTAACTGCAACTGCATTTGCTGGACTCCCTGGCAATGCTTGTGGTGGAATAGAGCGCAATCGTATCGATTCCAAAACGCTTTTGCAAAATCACTCGGCGTGATTTAAACTCGCAGTCAACCGTTAAAATTAAGTTCGTTCCTCGATCCTGCAAGAACTCTCACGCCGCTTGCTCATTCATTCCGTAGCCATCTTTAAAACGATCGGGCAAAAATAATCTACATTTTAAATCCAAAACTTTCTGAAAGACGCCGAAAATCACTGCTGAAGCTGGAAAACACCATCCAACGGCATCATAATCGCCATAAAGCTGTCCTTTCTCTGTTTTGTGGGCATCAGTAATCGCTCAACCGCTTTTTCCATATCCGGCAACAAAAAGGATCGTGCTGGTTATCAGCAATTCGAGCTGGTGACAAAAGCCTCACGGATTCTCTTTCGAAATTCCACGGTGCTTTAAAGTGCTCAAAAATTTGTGTCAGCCGTCATTCGCGAGCGCCCATCTTTAACAGACACTCTCAATATAATTGTTGTGAGACGTGCAACGCTGTTTTGCTCGCGAGCTTTCGCTGCCACGATAGTGCAATTCGGAGAAACAAAAATTCGTATTCGCAAAATAAGTATAGGTATCTTCTCTCTCTCGCAAAATAAAAATCGCTTCTTTCAAGCTTAGCAAGTTCGCGTTTGAATGTTTCCTGGATCTTTCTTCTTAAAAGCTTTGGCGATGAGGCCACCGAGAATGCATTTTAATAACTGGATACGTAACAACATACGGGACAATTTTTCGCTGACCTGTGATGTAATACTATCTAAATCTACCATATCCTCACCTTTTCGTATTTCTGTTTGCATATTTTGGCTCATCGCATAGCTATTATTTTATTTTTAAACTTTGATGTAAAATAAAGATACATGGATTTTATTTGCAGTTGCGCTAGATAAAAGTGTTCAAGCACTAATAGCGAAGTTTTTACTTATGCTCAGAAAAAGCTTGAGTGTGGCCAAAGTGTACCTGTTCGTATATGCTTGCGTGGTTTTTAAAGTTGTGTCGAAAAACCAGATTTTGAAACACGCGTGATTCTAAAATAGTCGACGCCACCCCAAAACATTTAACTGAACTTTCGAAATGGATGAGCCAATATTATACAACCCCTCTTTTCACGCAAGTTTTGAGGCGGAATTCTACCAAACGGTTTGGTAAAAATCGTCGTTCTTCAGAGAGAGGATCAAATTAACAGATGAAAAGAGAGGCTGTTCAAATATACACACAAATCAACAGCAAAACGACCAATCAATAAAGCTTGACAAAATTCAGCTCCTGGAACGGTTCTTCTTCACACGGAATCACACCGAGTCGGGAGAAAACTTCAATTTATATAAATCAAGCCGAAAAAGTTTAGCCAACCAGCAATCCGCAATAATTTTCGTTCCCGAAATCGCGTTAACTCTCGCAACTGGTTTTAAATTTCGAAAACATTTTAGCAATATTAAAATTATTCATTCACATCAAAACCGAGGCCGAATCACAAAACTTGGTTATAGAACGACCCCCGAACCGCAAGTTATTATTGGTGTGTGCTCTCTCTCTTTGCGCCCATAAAAACTTAGAGCTAATTGTGATTGATGAATGTCACGAACCAAGCTTCAAGCAAGACCAAACACCAAAATATTCTGCTTTGCACGCAAGCGGTTGCAGCTTCAATTTTAATTTTAAAGCAATTTTTGGTCTGCAACGCCGTTAATTGAAGATTATTTCTAGCGAATTATCCGCAAAAATAACGAAACAGAAATTATTAAATTAACTGAACTTGCCAGAAGCTCGGCCAGCAAAAATTGAACTAGTTGATTTAACGAAAAAGATTCAAAAACCACCGCTTTTTCGATGCTCGCCGAAATGGAGCGAACTCTAAAATGAGAAAATAAACAGGTTTTTAATTTATCACAACCGTCGCGGTTCAGCTAGCATCACACTTTGTCACAATTGCGGGATGGATGGCGCTTTGTCCGAATTGTCTCATTCCGCTCACTTTGCATGCAGATAAATTTCCAACTAGTTTGCACATATGTGGGCCAAAGAAAGGCCACCAACTTCTTGCCCAGATTGTGGAGAACCAGAAATCATTCATAAAAGGTATGGCACAAAAGCAATCGAAGAAGAAATTCGAAAACTCTTTCCGCAGAAAAAGTTGCACGCTTTGATGCGGATAGTGACAAAAATGAAACCGTCGAAAAGCTCTACAATGAAATTCGCAACGGTGAAATTGATATTATTATTGGCACCCAAGTTATTGCGAAAAAGGTCTAGATTTGCCAAACTTAAAAAACTGTTTGTGTAGTTCAGGCCGATGCAGGATTAGCTTTGCCTGACTTTATTTTCGAGTCGAGGCGAAATTTTCAGTTAATTTCGCAAGTGATTGGTCGTTATGGCATTCTAACGAATCAAATGTGATTATTCAAACTCATCAACCTGAAGTCTCAGTCGATTCAATTTGGCTTAAATCAAGATTACACCGGATTTTATACTTGAAATTAAAAATCGCCAAAAACAAAATTATCCGCTTTCGTGTATTTGTTAAAATTAACTTGCGTTTATAAAACCGAGATTTCAGCTGTGCGAAATTCACAGAAGCGAGCGAAATTGCATTTTCGAAAGATGTTCAAATCTTTGGTCCAACTCCAGCTTTTTATGAACGCGTGGGTGAAACTTATCGTTGCAAATTGTAATTAAAGCAAAAACGCGCACCGCTTTTAGAGATTGCGCGCGAGTTTCAAGGCAAGCCACAATGGCGAGTTGATTTAGATCCACCAGGATTGATTTAATTATTTTCGAAGTGTTAAAAACATAATTCTTTAAATAATCTAAATTAGCTTTTTCTCACTTTATCTTTCGTTATTTTGCCGGATTTTATCTTTTCAATATCTTCAAGCATAAAAGCCAGTTAGCTCGCGAAAATCCACCACGCTTGGCATATTATCAGGACTAGAAAATCCTCGCCCTTCAAAAATCATTTGCCCGTAATAATCTCTTTCGCAAGATATTCTATACCTTGATAATTATCCGTTTCAAAAAATATCAACGCAAGATAAATCAACGCCGAAAACATTTCCCTGTCATTTTTTGGCGAAATCTCGTGTAGGATTTTTTGAATTTTTGAACACTTTTTCATAATAAACCTTTAATAAAAATGGAGGCTTACGCAACCTCCGCTACAAATACCCATCCCTCATCAGATAAAAACAAATCTTCCATCTGTAGATTTTTAAGTATTTTATAAACTGCTTCCCAAACTGTTTCTCAATAACTTTAGGAAAGAATAGTTCCAATTCGTTATCGCTGAAATAATCAGTCAATATAACGATTTTACTACCGAAAGAGTAGAATTTCTGATCTGGCATATTGATATCTATAAATTCTTCGCCCAATCCCGATAGCTTAATTAGATCTTCTAAGGAGGTTTTTAGTTTTTATCCATTTGTTACTCCTTTCGTTAAAATAAGCTCAGCAATGCCGAGCTTTCGTATTAACAGGAAAGCGATTACTTTTTGCCACTCCCCAATTCATAGCTCCTGTGTTACTATCGTAACTCGCATCAGACTTGCTCTCACCGGGTTCACGCAAATAATCCAAAGCAGAATCTTTGACTACAGCGTGTCCATGACCTGGACCATCAGGAGATCCTTCTCCACCATAGTAAATATCTACGCGCTAGAGTCGCCAGTATTACCCTCAACGATTTTAGCTTATTTCCCATCAAAGTTCAAAAACGGCATAGTAGCCACCTCTTTCGAAAAATACAAAAGCGCGTCGCTCACCGAGAAATCCGCAAATTCAGACTTCTACTAATAAGTATACCCACACAGGTAGACCCCGTAAATCTCTTTTTGATTTTATGATACAAAAAATGTTACAATAGATATTAATGAAAAAGAAGATATTATAACATTACCTAACCAAAATTTGCGCAAAAATGCGAACGCGTTCATGTTTATTACGGATGAAGTTCGCCAAATTGTACAAGATATGATTGATGCCAGCCTTGACTGGGAAAATGCCCATCCGCACGAAATTTCAGCTGCAATTGCTGCACCACAAATCAACAAACTTTATAAAAATTATTATTGTTCGAAGTGATTTGGATGACAAAAACAACAAAGAATTCACGGCATTAATCAACCCAGAAATCACCAAATTCGAAGGAAAAACAGATGTTGATTTTGAAGGATGTCTTTCGATTAAAGGAATTTACGGCAAAGTTCCTCGCGCATCAAAAGTTCGCGTTAAAGCGCTTGATATTCACGGCAACGAAGTTCGAATTAAAGCTGAAGATTTCCTTTGCGCGTGTACTTCAACATAGAAATTGACCATACAAACGGCGTTCTTTTTTATTGATCATATTCGCGATAAAAAGACGCTTTCTACCGACTTCGACGAAGATGGCGAATTGCAAACCATTAAACTATGAAAAAGATATCGAAAACAACTCTGATTTGTGGGAGGATTTATAATCTTGAAAAACTCCAATAATCTTTTGGAACGGAAGATTTTTCGGCCGTTTCGCTTCAAAAATCTTATTGATGAAGGTTTCGAAATTGCCGGAATTATCACCAAACCAGACTCTCGAAAAGGTCGCGGACAAAAGTTTCAAGCACCAAAAGTGAAGCAAATTGGCGAAAAGTTTAATATTCCGGTACTTCAACCGCAAAAATGTCAGAAATTACTAACTTCGTTAAAAATTCGAGAAAAACCTGCGGGAGTTTCTGGTTTCTTTTTGGTCGAATTATTCCGCAAGAAATCATTAATTTATTCACGCCTGCAATCGTAAATGTTCACCCTTCACTTTTACCCAAATATCGCGGCCCAAAGCCCAATTGAAAGCGCAATTTTAAACGGTGATGAAAAACCGGCGTTTCACTGATGAAACTTTCGAAAGAGATGGATGCAGGCGATGTTTATTCGCAAGAAGAAATTGAACTTTCGAAAACCGAAACCGCGAGTGATCTTTATAAAAATTGTGGTGAAATCGGCGCCGAAATGCTTGTGCGAGATTTACCAAAAATTATCTCTGGTGAAATTAAAGGACTAAAACAAGATGATTCTGCAAGCTGAATATTGCCAACTTCTTAGCGATGCCCTTCTTTCTCAAGATAAACAAACCGCAGAGCAAGCCGAACAGCAAATTCGTGCTTTCGAAATTTTTCCAAAAAGTAAAATTAAGCTCTGAGGAGCATTTAATAATTGTTGAAAAGCGCAAAAAGAAGTTGGTTCTAACCCTGAAAATTCGCCTTTAACGTTAAAATTCGCCAAAGGAACGTTTTTAAAGATAGAAAGACTAATCACACCAAACGGTAAAGAAACCGCTGCTGAAAGCTTTGAAAAACGGCTATTCTAAAAATAAAAACCACGTTTTCTGCGTGGTTTTTATATTTTAGCTAAAAATTTTATCGATATTTGCTTTAAAGTTCGTCTTGCATCTCCTTCATCACGATTGTTGTGGATTTGATTAAAATCTGGGCGATTGATTTCAAGCCACTTCATTGAAGCAAATTCCGCAATAGTTTGATGATTTTCTTGACCACCGTTTTGCTGAACGAGTCGTTAAACGCACGGTTGCTTCGAAAATCTGGCACGTTAATCATTAGCCAATTATCTACAAACCCTGGAACGTCGTCAATGATTTTTTTCAAATTCTTCAAGCTTTTCATTCGAAAACCCATCTGTTATACGTTCACCAACACGAGCCTCAAGTTCTTCTTGAACGTGTTGTTTAAAAACTACCCTGCTTCTTCTGGCGACATTCTATTAATGTCAATTCCTTTAAAAATTATCGTCTAATTGAAACATTTTTCTTTTTCCTTGTTTAGTTATTTCTATTTTTAACACAAGCAAAAAATGTTTTTCAAATTATTTAAATAAATTAAGCCACTACTTTTTATAATCACAAAAACAAAATTGATGTTATTCATCTAATCTCTTCACTAAAGTTTCATTAATTTATAAAAATCTCGCCACAATAGCGAGATTCTATACTTAATCTTTAAGTTTTCGAGCAACAACCTCGCGAGTAAAGAATTCGAGTTTGTCGCCAATTTCAAGCTGAATTTTCTTTTTAGTTTTAGCGAAAGTCCACACATTTCACCTTCAACAACATCTTTCGCTTCCCTGTTGTTGGCGTTGAACGTGCGAAACTTCAACCTCTGCAATTTGCTCTTTCTTTCGAATTACACTGCAAGCAATCCAGTATATATACGGCCCGATGTCACCTCTCACCCGCAATAATTTCTTCTTTCATCGTGCGAAAACACCTTTCACATCAAGCGCGCCAATTTCAGTTTCAACAACTTCTGGTGCAGGAGTTTTTCCATTTCTGCACGCATCATCAAGAAGTTCGTAAATAACTTTATAAATTCGAACCTCCACACGATCGCGAGTTGCAATCTTTTGATTGCAGGTGAGAGCTCAACGTTAAAAGCCATAAATGATTGTTTTTCACCAGCAGCTGCCAAATGGATGTCATTTTTCGGTAATATTACCAATTCCACTGCTGATAATATTTAAGTTAACTTCACCGCCAGTTTCAATCAACCTGAGACTATCTGAAACAGATGTTAATGAACCCTGAACATCAGCTTTGATAACAATATTAAAGTCTTCTGCATCGTGTTTTTGGTTCATCATTTTTAGCAAATCCGCACCTGTGACGTTGGCTGTTGCCGCATTTTGAGCAGCTTCGATTTTTAGCTTTTTGTGCAAGATTTCGCGCAATTTTTCGCTTTTTCACAACTTTAAATACATCACCAAATTGCGGTAATTCCTTAAAGCCTGTTACTGTTGCAGGTGTTGAAGGGCCAGCAATTTTAAGTGCATCACCTTTGTAATCCTGAAGTGTTCGAACTTTCGCATAAGTTGTTCCCTGCTACCAAGAATCCGCCTTGTTTTAAAGTCGCCCTGTTCAACAAGAAGTGAAACAACAGAACCTTTTCCAACTTCCATGTGCGACTCAATAACCAAACCTTCAGCAGGAATATCCACATCAGCGCGCAATTCTTCTAGGTCGGCTGTCAAAATTACCATATCAAGAAGATTATCAATTCCTTCGCCAGTTTTAGTGAAATTGGCACCATTGTTACATCGCCACCCCATTCTTCTGGCATCAAACCACGCTCTGAAAGTTCAGCTCATAACGCGATCTTTATTCGCCGCATCTTTTATCCATTTTATTGATTGCAATAACGATTTTTGCATTGGCATTTTGCGCAAAAACGAATCGCTTCAACAGTTTTGTGGCTTAACTCCATCATCCGCCGCAACAACAATAATGACAACATCCGTTAGAGTTGCTCCGTGTTGACGAAGATCGCAAAAGCTTCGTGACCTGGTGTATCAAGAAGTGTAATTTTTTTCGGCCTTTTCTTTCGGTTTGATATGCTGAAATATGCTGGGTAATTCCACCAGCTTCGCCCGAAAACTGTTTTTCGTTCCAAGAATTGTATCAAGCAACGTTGTTTTTTCCGTGGTCAACGTGACCCATAACTGCAACAATTGGTGGGCGAGGTTTCGCATTTTCCGACACTTCATGTAATTTATTTAGGCGAGAAGTCACCTCGTCTGCTTTTAGCTTTCTTTTTGAGTTCAACGTCTTTTAGTCCAAGCTCTTCAACAACAATTACCGCTGTTTCAAAATCAATTCGCTGATTAATTGTCGCAACAATTCCATTTTTAAAAAGTTCACCAATTAAAGTCGTAACAGAAAGATTTGAGGGCTCCAGCCAACTCATCAACAGTAATCGAATCTGTGATATTTACAATTTTTCTTCTGACTCATACAACCTCCTTTGGTTTTTATTTTCTTAAGCTGAAGTTCGGAAACCGATCTCGAAACCGATTTCCGACTATTCAACGCAAGAATGGTTAAATTATTTTACAAGGCTAAGAGAAATTTTTCGATTTTTCTTTGTCGATGTCAATAACTACAAATTCTTTTCGCTCGTTTAGCGTAAAGATATTTTCTGGAGTTAACATCGTTGCCTTTGCCAAGTTCTGAAAACGTGAACAAGCGCTTCAATCGCTGGGCTAATTTTTACGAAAGCGCCGAAAGGTGTAATTCGAGTTACAGTTCCTTCAACTTTCGAACCTTTTTTTGAATTGCTCAACTTCGAAAGCCATGGGTCTTCAGTTAGTTGTTTCATTGAAAGGCTTAAGCGATCTTTATCAATAGCAATGATTTTAGCCTTTATAGTATCACCAACTTTAACGTAATCTTTTTGGATTGTTTACGCGTTCCCCAAGAAATTTCAGAAATGTGACCAAACCTTCAATTCCTTCAATGTTTACGAAAAACGCCAAAATCAACAACACCGGTGGCAACACCTCAACCTCATCTCCGATTTTTAGGCTATCGAATCGTTCATTCAAACCATCCTTGATAGCTTCTTTTTCGCTAAAGATTAGCTTGTTAGTTTTTGCGATCTGCATCAAGAATTCGAACGCTGATTGGTTTTATCGATAAGAACATTCAATCGGCTCAAAAATCTCATCTTTATCACTTGCACCAACACGTGGGTAGTGTTCTGCTGAAAGTTGAGAAACAGGCAAGAATCCGCGAATTCCTTCATATTCAACTAGCAAAACCACCTCGGTTAGCATCAAATGGAATAATTTCGATAATTTCGCCTTTTTTCCATCTTTTTCGATAACCTCTTCCCAACCGCGATCTTTTGCAGCTTTTTCGAAGAGAAAGCAACGACATTCCGTTGTCCATTTCAGTATCAACAACACTTGCTGTTACTGTTTTCACCTTCAACAAGGTTTTTGAATGACCAGCTTCTCGGCGAGGGACAAATCCAACACCTTTGCTCCTAAGTCAATTAAAATCTCATGTTTGCGAACTGAAAGAATTGTTCCCTCAACAGTTTCGCCTTGGTTTTAGTTGGTTTGCGCTCTCGGAGCAGACGCCAACAATTCGTCCATTGTTATGGCTGTTGCCATTAGTCTTTAAGACTCCTTCCTTAATTGTATTTCTTTGAACATAGCTAAAATTAACCTGCCCAATAGATTGCTACCATTTTAACATTTTGAGCTATCAAGCGTTTTAAAAGGTTGAATTTTTATTTTTCATCGTAAAATAGAGTTATGATTATTGCAATTGATACGGGTGGAACAAAAACTTTATTGGCGGGATTTTCGAAAGAAGGCAAACTTTTAAAAATCTTTCGAATTTCAAACGCCAAAATCTCAGCAAAAATATCTTGAAATTATTGAAAAAGTTATTAAAAAGAATTTTCGGAACAACTAAAAATCAGGGTGAAATCCAAGCAATTTCTTGTGCCGAACCTGGAATTATTGAAAACGGTGTAATTTTTGTGGGCAAAAATTTACGCTGGCAGAATTTTTAATGTAAAAGCTGAACTTTCAAAAATATTTCCAAATATTAAAATTTTTAGTTGAAAAAGCGACGCTAATCTTGCTGGGCTTTTTCGAAAGTAAAAATTCAAAAATAAAGCTCAAAATATTCTTTATGTCACGCTTTCAACGGGAGTTGGTTCAGGCATAATAACAGACGGAAAAATCAACCAAGGCCTAAAAATAGCGAAATTGGACGAATCCCAATTGAATTTGATGGTCGAGTGCGAGAATGGGAAGAATTTGCAAGCGCGGGCAATTTTTAATGTTTATGGTAAATATGCAAGCGAGATTTCGAAACCACGACAATGGCAAAATATTGCCGACAGGATTTCACGCGGATTTTTAGTGATAATTCCAATAATTCAGCCAGAGTTAATTATTATTGGTGGTAGCCTTGGTGAAAAATTTTAAAAATTCGATCTTTTTCTAGAACAAATTGTTCGCGAAAACCTGCCCGAAGGAATTTCTTGCCCAAAATCGTTCAAGCTCAAAAACCCAGAGAGGCAGTGATTTATGGCTGTTTTGAATTTCAAAAGAGGCGTTGAATTTTTGATGACTTTTAGAATTTGTTGAAAAATTACGTAATGATTTTTCCTCAATTCAATTTCGAAGAAGGCGATGATTTCTATTGGTCAAAGAAAGAAAATACAATGAACCAGAATCTTCAAATTTCCATCTGTTAATTTTTACATGAATTAGCCCACGCGCTGCTTGGACATGAAGATTTTTTTGGCTTGATATTGAACTCCTCAAAATGGAATCTGAGGCTTGGGAGCTCGTTCGAAATAATCTCACAGAACAATATGGGTTTTGCTTTAATTCAAATTTAGCCGAAAGCAAGCTTGACACTTACCGAGATTGGCTGCATAAAAGAAGCCTCTGCCCAAAAATGCAAACTAAATGGTTTTCAACAAAAGATTTAACATATAAATGCCCCGCTTGCGGAACTATCTGGCAAAATAATGATTCTCGTTTTTAAAAGTTTGCGGCGAAAAATAAAATAAAAATCACGCAATATTTCGAAAGCGTGATTTTATTTGTATACCTTTCACAAGCTACACGAACTTCAATTTTTGATTCTTCAGACTCTTCAGTCATTAGAATCTTTTGTTGTAGCTGGGCCACGACGGCTAATTCGACCGCCCTTTTGCCCGCAATTTTTGCAAGTTCACGGTTTGCAGCAAATCCACCAGTTGTTCCATTTTTACCGCCTTTTTTGCCCAATTCGTGAATAAAAATCTTTTCCATATTTTGCTTTATTAGTTGCAGCTGCCTTTGCGCCGCCCGCCTTTGTTCCGGCCATTTAATCTCCTTTGTTTTTGTTAAAATCTAATCTATTTTTGATTATGTTTTTATTATAGCACAACATATGCTTTTTGTCAATATTTACATAAGAGCTTTTTATTTTATTATAATATTTTTGTATTTCTAATCTGTTTATGCTATAATTTTCTTATGTTTTTCGAATAAATAATAAGTTCTACCGTAAGTTGCCTAAGCAGATTTGTATATTTTTCTTACCAAGATCAATAAAAACCAAAACACAAAATAAGACGATTTTAGAGCTTCAAAAACAACTTTTGGATACTTTTGCCTAATTTTTACTAAAAACGAGCTAGAAGAGTATAAAAATAGTATTATAAATGTAAAAATTTTTGGCATGGAACTGGAGGATTTGAATATAGTTCCAGTGGAAATATTACACCAATTTTTTTGACAGTATTTTTAAAAATGGATTAAAACCCAGCAAGATGACTACTTAATTATTTATTCTAAAAATTAAGCATGAAATCAATATCTCTAGTAAATAAAAAGAATTATAGCTAGATGTTATGCGGATAACCATAATTTTTAAGAATCCTAAAACTTTTCGTTTTGGCGATAGTATTTTTGGATTGTGCGACATTACACAAAAAATGTACATTCTAGCATATACGATACTTGCTCCGCGTTCACTTGTAAATATTCTTAGCTGGAGAAAAAGAAACAAAATAAATTCAAAAAGTCTTGGAGCGGAAAAGTAAACTAAATCCTGCAAAAATACATGGGAGTCTTTTTGAAAAATACTCTGATATTAGAGAAAATTTCCCAGTAATTCTTGGTATTAAAAATCTAAACAAAACTGCGAAATTACCAAAAATATTTAGCGAAACTGAAATTCGTTCTTTAGAAGATATTCCTTTTGAAAATATTATTCACATAGAAATTCCTCTTGAAAAATATAATGAACTAAGTAATAAAATTCGAAAACATAGCCAAAAATAAAAAAATATTTCCTATTGAATTAGGGTGAAGTATTTGAATATAAAAATTATAAATGAATTACAGCACTACTCTTACTAGTATTTTTAAGACTAAAAATGAACAACGAAAAACTCCACCGATTAGGAGGAGTTTTTTTATAATTCGGCACCGTGCTATTTTTCCCACTTTCGTAGTATGCTCGCCGCTACTGGGCTTAACTTCTGTGTTCGGAATGAGAACAGGTGTTTCCCCAGCGCCATGGGCACCGAAATAAGGTTTTTGAGCTTCAACTCGCCACAAATTCCCTAAGCGGTGAGCCAAAACCTCGTTTCGATGTCCTTGGTATTATTTGGTAATGCCAAGATTTTAGATTGACTAGCGATTATCCTTGATAATCACCAAACACTAGTTAAGTCTACCATATTCACGCCAATAATACAAGATTATTTTAGTGAATATGGACATAAAAAGGCGATTGGACTATTAGTACGCTTTGGCTAGCCTGTTACCAGGTTTACACCTTGCGCCTATCAAACAGATCATCTTTCTGTGTCCTCATGGGATTCCTAATCTTGGAGTCAGTTTCGCGCTTAATATGCTTTCAGCGCTTATCTTAACCGAACATAGCTACTCGACACTGCGGCAGGTGGCCACAATCGATACACCAGAGGTTCGTTCATCTCGGTCCTCTCGTACTAGAGACAAATCTCCTCAAGAATCCTTACGTCCATGCCGGATATAAAACCGAACTGTCTCACGACGTTCTGAACCCAGCTCGCGTACCACTTTAATCGGCGAACAGCCGAACCCTTGGAAGGTGCTCCCCTCCAGGATGTGATGAGCCGACATCGAGGTGCCAAACCGCGCCGTCTATGTGAACTATTGGGCGCGATAAGCCTGTTATCCCCAGGGTAACTTTTTATCCGTGTGCGCTGTCGATCCCACATTCAATGAACAATGTTCTTACAGCGGGTCACTTGCTCCGTGTTTCCACTCTGGTCGAATTGTAATTCTCGCAGTCAAGCTGGCTTTTTGCGCATGCACTATCACTTCGATTTCCATCCGAAGCTAGCCAACCTTTGAACGCCTCCGCTACTCTTTTAGGAGGCAACCGCCCCAGTTAAACTACCCACCATACACGGTCCCATTACCGGATAACGGTAATGGTAAGACAAAAGACTACATCAAGGGTGGTATTTCACCTGTGGCTCCACAAATACTGGCGTATCTGTTTCAAAGCCTCCCACCTATGCTACACATGATGTAACCCGTGTCAATGTAAAGCTGTAGTAAAGCTCCATGGGGTCTTCTCGTCCTGGCATGGACAGACGGCATCTTTACCGCCAATGCACTTTCACCGAGTCCTTCGCCGAGACAGTGCCCACATGATTACTCCATTCGTGCGGGTCAGAACTTACCTGACAAGGAATTTTCGCTACCTTAGGACGGTTATAGTTACCGCCGCCGTTCACTGCAGCTTCAGTTCGCACCGTAAAGCACTCCCTTAACCTTCCAGCACTGGGCAGGGAGTCAGCCCCTATACATCCACTTTCGTGTTCGCAGAGACCTGTGTTTTTGGTAAACAGTTCCGTGGGCTCTTTTGCTGCGGCCTCCGCATCGTTTGATACAGGTTTGCCACGTTCCAAGCTAAGCCATTTGACTTGTTCTATCTCGGTAAAGAAGTTTAAGATACTCATATATACCATTAATCTTAACCTAATTGCTTGAAACACGACTCGCATCGAATGATGCGGAGGCAGACCCTATCCCGAAGTTACGGTCGCTGTTTTGCCGAGTTCCTTAGCGAAGGGTCTCGTAAGCCTGAGTCTACTCGACTCGAGCACCTGTGTTGGTTTGCGGTACGGGCGGCTATAACCACGCGTATATCTGCTTTTCTAGCCAGTACTTTCATCAAAATCGTTAATCCGTAGATTAACTTTCACTCTTTTGCGTTCCCGCTAAGTTGGACGGATATATACCAATAATCCGCTTCGACTAATTTACCGTACACAGTATACAAATTATAACCGGTTCAGAATATTAACCTGATGTCCATCGCCTACGCTGCTACGCCTCGGCTTAGGCCCGACTAACCCAGGGATTATTACAGTAGCCTGGAAACCCTCGCTCTTACGGCCGAAAAGGATTCTCACCTTTCTTATGGTTACTCATTCCAGCATTCTCACTTCTTAACGCTCCACCCAACCTTACGATTGAGCTTCACTGCCGATAGGAACGCTCCTCTACCACTCCGTTAAACCCGTAGGAATAACGAAATCCATATCTTCGGTATAACACTTTAGCCCCTGTTACATTTTCCACGCAAAATCTCTTGACGAGTGAGCTGTTACGCACTCTTTTAAATGAATGGCTTGCTTCTAGCCAACATCCTCGCTGTTTAAGAAATTTCACCTTGTTTCCCACTTAGTGTTAATTTAGGGGACCTTAGATGATGGTCTGGGCTGTTTCCCTTTTGAGCACCGAGCTTAGCCCCGATGTTCTAACTGCCATGGTACCACCAACGGTATTCGTAGTTTGTTAACGGTGGGTACAGTTGCCCGCCCCAGTCGTTTACAGAGCTCTCTACCCCCTGTTGGCTATATTACATGACGCTAGCCCTAAAGCTATTTCGAGGAGAACCAGCTATCTCCGAGTTCGATTGGCATTTCACCGCTAACCACAAGTCATCCAAATGCTTTTACTGCGCAAACTGGTTCGGTCCTTCACTGCGTGTTACCGCAGCTTCAACCTGCTCATGGTTAGGTCACCCGGTTTCGGGTCTAATCCCATACACTTATCGCCTATTCAGGGCTCGCTTTCACTGTGGCTCCGTCACTTGACTTAACCTGGCGCATGAAATTAACTCGCTGGATCGTTCTACAAAAAGCACGCCGTCACGGTGCAAGCACTGCTCCGACTCCCTTGTAGGCACACAATTTCAGGTTCTATTTCACTCCTCCCGGGGTTCTTTTCACCTTTCCATCGCTGTACTAGTTCACTATCGATCGTATATTATATTTAGCCTTGGCTGGTGGTCCAGCCGGATTCAATCAGGGTTTCTCGTGCCCTCGACCTACTCGAAATGACATATATAAGGTCTGCGTCGTTTTCGCGCACACGGCTTTCACGCTCTTTGGCTAGTCATTCAAACTATTCTGCTAACCACGCACTTTTCTTACCTTACTAAAAGTTGATAGCCTTTTTATCGCAAGTCAGACCACTCAATAAAATTAAGTATTCTGACTTGGTCTTATGTATTTCACAACCCCTTATTAAGTATTCGCCTATCAGCTTATCTACAAAAAGTAGAAACTTAAAAGGTTTGGGCTCTTCCAGTTTCGCTCGCCATCTACTCCCAGAATCATTATTTATTTTTCTCTTCCTCACCCCTACTAAGATGTTTCCAGTTCAGGTGGTTCCCACTACACAACCTATGTATTCAGTTGAGAGCAACACGACATGACTCGTGCTGCGGTTTCATTCGGAAATCTCCGGATCAAAGCTTGTTGACAGCTACCCGAAGCTTATCGCAGTCTTCCACGTCCTTCATCGGTAATATACGTCTAGGCATCCATTGTGTGCCCTTGAGTACCTTTTATGCATTGACTTAACTAGTAATTGGTAACAACCAAATACTTGCCGTCAATCTTAAATTCTTATCTTCTTTACATCACCAAATTGTTAAATTTCTCGCTCCCATTTTAAGAGCAAAATTATAAATTCAATCTTACAAAGATTCGAACTTATCATCCTGATCTCAAACGCTTTACTATTATATATTTTTGAATATTTTTGTCAATAGTTTTTATAATTTTTATTGACTTTTTAGCCAGAGGTTCAGGATGAACGTTCGCTAAGTGATTACCATTATATATTATAAATGATTGCAAGAGTTTTTCTACAATATTACATTTCCTCGAAATTTGCCCTTATCTTTTCATGAATTTATCTTCAAATTTCTTCATATCTTCCCATTTCGGCCTCATATTCACGATCATCAGTTTCGGACATATAAAATTTTTAATGCGGCATTTTCGAAAAATTAAATGGATGTCTTAATATATCTTCATTTAGTTCAGTCATAATATCATATACATTACGAATATTACCATTATCATTTAGTAAAAACTTAAGTCACCCTCAAAAATTGAGATTCAACTACATTTTGCAAGAACTCTTAGGAAATTCATCGCCCCTATTCAAAAGATTTCTGAATCCCTAACGCTAACTGAAAACCATTATACGAAGAAAAAAATTATCAATATAAAATTGATCGTTACGAATTTTATCATTAATCTTAATATCATCAATATATTCTTTTTAAAACTGTTTGCTGAAGAACAGCTTTCAAGGCTAATCTTGATCGAAATATAATTATTCTCACCCCAATAACCCCAGTCATCTTCCTCATAGCGATTATCACATGGATTAATTACTCCCTTTATAAATATCAGCGTGCCGCTGCTCGGAAGCAATTAATTTACCGTCCTTATACATAACCTGATTCATTGTAAAAATCACGAGTATTCATATATTCTTCGATATTTGAAATCTCCTGCGCTCCATGGTTATGCGAAAAATCATCTGGCGAAAAATATTCTGCATACACATCCGCCTCATCCTGAGAAATTTCATCTTCAAAATAAGCAACGTCGACGTCACGAGCAGGAATTAACTCTCGATTTTTTTAGGATTAATCATCATAAACGCTAAAGCTTCGAGCTGCACCGCCAATAACAGCACAACCTTTTTGGCATTTTTGTCGATCTGCAGAATAAACCGGATTTAAATCCTTAATTTCTTGTGGAACTTCTTGGGATATAATTTCAATCCGCTCTTTTTCGAAATTTTTCTTATAATTTTCCATTTTTGTTTTTCTTGACTATGTAATTGATTATAACATATATTTCATAAAAAGTCAATAAATAAAAATACTCCCTCTTGGGAGTTCTATGGTGAGCGATGAGGGACTTGAACCTCCGACCTCGTCATTATCAGTGACGCGCTCTAACCAGCTGAGCTAATCGCCCATATTCGACCAATTGGCCAAAGAAAGATTTCGAAAATATTCAAAAGCTTTTCTTTGGTGGAGATACAGGGACTCGAACCCTGGACCCCCTGCTTTGCAAAAGCAGGTGCTCTAGCCAACTGAGCTATATCCCCAGATTTTTAACGAATACTATAATAGTATATATTATTTATTGATAAAATGCAAGAGTTTTTCTTATTAATAAAAATAGCCAATCTCTCGAAAGGCTATTCAATCTAACAACTTAATTGTGCAATCTATCTCAATCTGTGGTAAATTTTAGTCTTGCCTTTAGAAGGCTAAATTCGAAAGTAAAATTTACAGAAACTTTCGAAAAGACCGACCTAGCTTCAAAGGTTGATTTCTCGAACCTTTGGCATAACTCTCCCTAGAAAGGAGTAATCCATCCGCACCTTCCGGTACGGATACCTTGTTACGACTTTAACCCCAATCATCCCTCCCACCTTAGGCCGACGAATCGGACTTCGGGTGTTAGTGACTTTCATGGTTTGACGGGCGGTGTGTACAAGACCCGGGAACGTATTCACCGCAGCATGCTGATCTGCGATTACTAGCGATTCCGACTTCATGCAGGCGAGTTTCAGCCCACAATCCGAACTGGGACTAGCTTTGATGCGATTTGCTTCACCTCGCGGCTTCGCTGCGCATTGTACTAGCCATTGTATCACGTTTCTAGCCCAGGACGTAAGGGAAATACTGACCTGACGTCATCCCTCCTTCCTCCCTGTTACCGGGGCAGTCTCAGTAGAAAAAAATACAACTACTGACAAGGGTTGCGCTCGTTGATGGACTTAACCAAACATCTCACGACACGAGCTGACGACGGCCATGCATCACCTGTCACTTGGCTCTTAAAAAGCACTCTCTCATTTCTGAAAGATTCCAAGGATGTCAAGACCTGGTAAGGTTTATCGGTTATCATCGAATTAAAGAACATGATCCACCGCTTGTGCGGGTCCCCGTCAATTCCTTTTATGTTTTAATCTTTGCGATCGTACTCCACAGGCGGGATACTTAACGCGTTAGCTTTCGCTACTCAGGGGTCGATACCCCAAACAGCTAGTATCCATCGTTTACGGCGTGGACTACCCGGGTATCTAATCCGGTTCGCTCCCCACGCTTTCGTGCCTCAGTGTCAGAAAACAGCCCAGTAGCCTGCCTACGCCATCGGTGTTCCTTCTAATATCTACGGATTTCACTCCTACACTAGAAATTCCAGCTACCTCTTCTGCTCTCGAGTTCAACAGTTCGAATAATAGTCTGAATGGTTGAGCCACCAGATTTCACTATTCGCTTATCGAACCACCCACGCAACTCTTTACGCCCAGTCACTCCGGATAACGCTCGGATCCTACGTATGACCGCGGCTGCTGGCACGTAGTTAGCCGATCCTTATTCATAAGTTACTGTCATATTCTCACTTATAAAAGCAGTTTACAAACCCGAAGGCCTTCATCCTGCACGCGGCGTTGCTCCATCAGGCTTTCGCCCATTGTGGAAGATTCCTCACTGCTGCCTCCCTGTAGGAGTCTGGACCGTGTCTCAGTTCCAGTCTGACTGATCATCCTCTCAAACCAGTTAAAGATCGTCGACTTGGTAGGCCATTACCCCACCAACTATCTAATCTTACGCAGGCCGTTCCCAAAAGCGCCCGAAGGCTTTAATCCGAAGACCATATGCGGTATTAGCACACCTTTCGATGCGTTATCCCTCACTTTGGGGTACGTTCCACGCGTTACTCAGCCGTCCGCTGCTCGTCGACATTTTACACAAAAATTCTTGAATAGTATCTTCTCTTTCAACCAGAAGCTTCCAGAATTCAGTGTAAAACTCGCTGCCGCTCGACTTGCATGTGTTAGGCACGCCGCCAGCGTTAATCCTGAGCCAGGATCAAACTCTCCATAAAAAGAATTATCAAATTGATAATCTATAAAATAGACTGACGATAAATTTGCACAATTAAATTGTTAAAGTTCAGAATTATCAGTTCAATCTCGCGATTTGTTAACTCCACGCGTCGAACTAATAACCATTATACTTAATAGATTTTTAAAAGTCAACACTTTTTAAAAGAAAATTCATAAAAATTAAATAGACTCCAAAAAGCCTATTTAATTTTTATTATATATATTATTATAGTCCTAATAAAATGCTATATATCCGATGAAAATTCCAATTGTTGAGCCTACAGCAACTTCTAGAGGCGTGTGGCCTTTTACAACTCGAACTTTTTTTAATGTTTAGATTTTGACTTTCGATAATCTCATTAATTCTCTCGGCCTGACTCCATTTGAAAATCGAACTTTCATTGAATCATAAATCACAATCATTGCAAAAAAACGAAAAGCAAGACCAAAAATTGGTGAGTAAATTCCTTCGCGCAGTCCAATGAGCGTTGTAATAGCGATCACCACTGAGCTGTGTGAACTTGGCATTCCGCCACTCTCAGTGATGATTCGCTTAAATTTTGCCGACTTCTCTTTTCGAATTTCAAGAATATATTTAGCACCTGCGCAATTACCCACGCCAACACAAAAATTACTAAATATCTTGGCATTATTCTTCCTCTCGATTTTCTTCCATTAGACCAACGCTTGCAACCGTGTCACCATCAGAAAGTTTCATTATTCGAACTCCCTGCGTTGTTCTGCCAAGAGTTGGAATATCTTTAACTGCAACGCGAATAGTTTGGCCACCACTTGAAATCATTAATGCATCTGAAACAGCTTCTGGCAAAGTTTGGACTGACACAATTGGACCAGTTTTTGCAGTTGTAATTGCAGCTTTAACGCCAATTCCACCACGATGTTTTAACTTCAAAGTTCGAAACTTTTTGTTGCTTTTTCCGTATCCATTTGCCGAAATAACAAGAAGTTTTTGTGTTCCATCTTTAGCAACATCCATTCCAACAACGTTATCATTCGGTCGGAGACGAACACCGCGCACACCGCGAGCAGCGCGACCCATTGCACGAACATCATTTTCATTAAATCGGACGGCTTGTCCTGCAGATGTCGATACGATAATGTCGCTTTGACCATTAGTCTTTTGAATCCAACGCAATTCGTCACCCTCATCAAGATTGATTGCGTTCAAACCATTTGTCTCGAATATTAGTGAAATCTTTTAGTGCTGTCTTTTTACAGTACCCTTTACAGTAGCCATAAAGAGGTAATCTTCTGTACTACTATTTTTGTTCAAGCTTGATAATTGATGTAATTTTTCTTCAGGTTGAAGTTGCACAGATTTACTGCTGCAACACCCTTTGCTTGAAGACTAGCCGCTGGAACTTCATAGGCTGTAGCCTAAATACTCGACCTTTATTCGTAAAGAACAGTAACCAATCGTGTGTGCTTGCTGGAACTAACTGATCAATAATATCTTGATCTTTCGTTGTCATTCCGCGCTTACCTTTTTCCGCCACGATTTTTGTCGGCGATAATCTGCGAGAAGAGTTCTTTTGATGTAATTTTCACCCGTTAAGAGAATTACACTTTCTTCTTCAGGAATAAGCTCTTCATCTGAGAATTTACCAAGTTCATGATTAATAATCTTAGTTTTACGCTCATCGCCATATTTTTCTTTCATTTCGAGAAGCTCTTCTTTAATAATTCGAAGAATTTCATTTTTCGTCGGCAAGAATAGCTTCAAGTTCGCCAATAAGTTTCAATAGTGCAGCTAATTCTTCTTCGATCGCTTCACGCCCAATCCGGTCAATCGGCGGAGTTGCATTGCAAGAATTGCTTTTGCTTGAATTTCAGTTAGACCAAATTTTTTCACGCAAAAGCTTTTTCAGCAATATCAGTAGTTTTCGAAGCTCGAATTGTTGCGATAACTTCATCAATGTGATCAAGCGCAATCTTTGAGCCTTCCAAAATATGTGCACGAGCTTTTGCTTTCTTAAGTTCAAATTCTGTTCGGCGACGAACAACGTGACGACGGTGTTTAACGAATTCGTCAAGCATTTCTTTCAAACCAAAGCACTCGAGGTTGAACACCATCAACTAAAGCCAACATATTGTAGTGGAAGTTTGATTGAAGTGGTGTTAATTTGTAGAGCTGGTTGAGAACCTTCTTTGGATAAGCGTCTTTTTAAGATCGATTACAATCTTAACTGTTCCGCGTGCAGATTCATCTCGAAGGTCAGCTATAGTTGTAATTTTCTTTTTCTTTACGAGATCAGCAATTTTTCTCGATCAAAGAAGCTTTATTAACGTTATAAGGAATTTCTGAAACCACAATCTGATGACGACCACGTTTAGTTTCGACGATTTCAGCAACCGCTCGCATAGTAACACTTCCGCGACCAGTTCGATAAGCTTGAATCATTGAGCTCCACCGTAGACTACAGCACCTGTTGGGAAATCCGGACCTTTAACGTGTTTCATTAAATCTTCGAGCTTAGCTTCTGGATTATTTATCAGTTCAACCGTTGCATCAACAATTTCTGCTTAGATTATGAGTTGGAATACTTGTCGCCATACCAACAGCAATACCCATTTGACCATTCAAAAGAAGATTTGGCAATTTTGCTGGAAGAACTGATGGTTCACTTTCAGAACCGTCATAGTTTGGTCGAAAAATCAACAGTGTCTTTATCAAGATCGTTTAGCAAAATATCACCACCTCGGCCAAGACGCGCCTCAGTATAACGCATCGCAGCAGCCGGATCACCATCCATCGAACCAAAGTTTCCTTGACCTTCAACGAGAGGGATATCGCATTACCCAATCTTGTGCCAAACGAACCATTGAGTCATAGATTGAGCTATCACCGTGCGGGTGGTATTTACCCATTACGTCACCGACAATACGCGCAGATTTTTGAATGCCGATCCCGGTCGAACACCCATTTCCCCCATCGTATAAAGCACACGACGATGGACTGGTTTCATTCCGTCACGAACATCCGGTAGCGCACGGTCGATAATCACCGACATCGAATATCGGAGGAATGAATCCTCCATCACATCTTCAACCGTTCGATATTCTAGAACTTTCGAATGGTTTTGTTGTTCGACAATTTCACCTTCAAGAGGTTTTTATTCTTATCTTCCATAATTAAACGTCCAATTCCTCAAGGTTAACATATTTTGCATTTGCTTGGATAAAAGCTTTTTCGCATTGAGACTTCACTTCCCATAAGTTTTGTAAAGATTGCATCTGCCTTTTCGACATCTTCAAGCTTAAGCTGAACGAGTACGCGGTTCTCTGGATTCATTGTGGTTTCCCAAAGCTGAGTTGCATCCATTTCACCAAGACCCTTATAGCGCTGAACTCCCCGTAAGGCCAGCTTGCTTAATTTCGTTATCTTCTGGGTTGATGTTTGTTCCGCGAGCTTTTCGCTCTTCGATCAATTCTTTGATCTTTGCGTCACGTTCTTCGTCACTATAAACATAATAATGTTTGTTTCCCGCACCCTTCAACAAGAACAGTGGAGGTTTTGCAAGATAGATATGACCACCTTCAACAACTTCTCGCATATAACGGAAGAAGAAAGTCATAAGAAGTGTCGCAATGTGGCTTCCGTCGACGTCAGCATCGGTCATAATAATAATTCGATGGTATCGCAAACCTGAAATATCAAATTGTTCGCCGATTCCAACACCCATACCCTTAATTAGCGAAACGATTTCATTATTGGCAAGCATTTTATCTAGACGCGCGCGTTCTGTGTTCAAAACTTTACCACGAAGTGGTAAGATCGCTTGAGTTTTTGCGTCACGACCATTCTTGGCAGATCCACCCGCCGAATCTCCCTCAACGATATAAAAGTTCGCACTCTTCTGGTTTTTCGAAGAACAATCCGCAAGTTTTCCTGGCAGATTTAATCCGTCCAAAACGCCTTTTTCGAATCACATTTTTCGCGAGCCGCACGCGCAGCTTTTTCGTGCTCGAGCTGCAAGAAAGCGCTTTATTAACAATCTTTTTGCAACCGCTGGATTTTCATCAAGATAGTAGCCAAAATATTCATTCATTACCTGTTGAACATAACGGCGAACCTCTGGATTTCCTAATTTATTTTTAGTCTGACCTTCAAATTGTGGATCTGGCAATTTTACCAAAAATAATTGCAGTCAAACCTTCACGAATATCATCACCTGAAAGGTTGTCTTCTTTTTCTTTAAGAAGATTATTTTTTGCGTATATTCGTTAATTGTTTGAGTTAATGAGCTTCGAAAACCAACAACGTGTGTTCCACCATCAGGGTTAATAACGTTATTAGCAAAAAGCCCGAACATTTTCATTGTAGCTGTCATTATATTGAATCGCCACTTCAACAATAGAATCTTCAACCTTCTTTTTCAACATAAAAAGGTTGGTCTGAAAAAGAACTTCTTTACCAACATTCAAGCTTTTTACGTAGCTTTGGATTCCACCTTCAAAATAGAGCTTGTCGCTCACCAGTTCGCTCATCATCAACTTGAGTATAAACACCTTTAGTTAAATATGCTTGGTGGCGAAGATAGTTTTACAACCCACTTATAGTCAAATGTAACTGTTTCTTTGAAAATTGTTGATCTGGATAAAACGTAATACTTGTTCCATCTTTCGCGATCGGTTTTTCCAAGTTTTTTAAGTTCAGTTGTTGGAACTCCACGTTCAAATTCAATTCGATACAACTGGCCTTTTTTTAACAACTTCAGCGATCATTTTTGTTGAAAGTGCGTTAACTACACTCGAACCAACACCGTGCAAGCCAGAAGAAACTTTATAGCCGCCACCACCAAATTTACCGCCAGCGTGCAAGATAGTTAAAAACAGTTTCAAGCGTACTTTTACCAGTTTTTTGGGTGGATATCAATAGGGATTCCACGACCATCATCGGTAATATTCACACCACCATCAGCTAAAATTCGCACGATAACTTTTGTTCCATAACCAGCAATTGCTTCGTCAATAGAGTTATCTGCAATTTCTTTAATTAAGTGGTGAACTCCCTCATAACCAGTCGAGCCAATATACATTCCTGGGCGTTTTTCGAACAGGCTCAAGACCTTCAAGAACTTGAATCTGCGACCCGTCGTAGTTGCTTTCTTTTTGTTTAGACATTCTTCCCTCTCATTTCAGAATTTCTGTAATAAATTTATATCTGTATTATACCTTATTTTCAAAAATTCAAACAAAAGCTTATTTTTATAGCAATAGTATGATAAAATATAGGTATAAAGGTGGGTTATGTTTAAAGATATTATTTTTAGGTTACTATAGAAGCCCTTCATTGGGTAATAAAATACAAGACTATGAGAATAAACTAAAGAAAGATCTGCGCTGGTGGACTTTTAGTAGTTTCGCAATTCTTTTTGTATTTTTACTTTTTCTTTTTCCTCTTTGATAAATTCTTTAAATACCCCTATAAAAACAAAAAGACTTCAAAAAGCAATACCGCTAACCCAAACTTGGTCTACAGTATTAGTTCAACTGCAAAACATAACCTTAAACCTGGGGATATTATTTCATATACATTAAAATTCAAAAACATCTCAAATCTTCCTCAAAAACAAATTTTTGAAGTTAATCTTAGCGATGTTTTTAGAATATGCAGACTTAGTTGATGGTGCCGACTACAAAGAGTCTGGTGATAAGATTTATTGGAATCAAGATACGATCAACGCTGGACAATCTGAAAGAAAAATATTTGCTATAAAAATGAAAGAAAAGTTTCCCGCGCTTAAAAACAAGGCGATTCTTTTGATTGTATTATTAAGGTTAACTTTGGAAATGAATTAGCTTATCCTGTAAAATGCCCTATTTCGAAAAGTATTGAAACTTTCATAAACCAGCTCTCTAGCTATTCAAAAATTTAAAAACCACTGCTAAAAATATCCTTTTTCTTTAGTATATTATTTGCTATATCTGTTTATATGACTTTGCGTACAAATTTATTATACAAAGAAATTCGCTATTTTAAACGTCATTTAGGAGATTTTTAACAATGCAAGATAAAAATATAAATCTATTTTTAAAATTTATCAACGAAGAATCGCCCTCAAGAGATAAGATAATTCATAAAATTATCCATTCAAATTCTATCGAAAAAATATCCGATACGCTAGAGAAAGTGATAATCCCTAAACTGCTATTTTTCGCTCTCTGTGCTAGTTTATTAACATATTATATATTATTATATATTTGTATATTAAATGGCTTTTACAATTGATTTTAACGCCATTCTCCCACTATTTATCGCATATATAATTACATTCTACATTCTAAAAATTCATTAAAAATAAAAATCAGGTAATTAATTACCTGATTTTTAAATATTACTTCATCGTTACCAATTTTTGATACTACCAGCCTTATTCTGAGATGGCTCTTCCTGTATCGATAACTGATTTGGCTCTCACCTTCTCTTCTTTCGAAGAAGTGATATCTTGAATCACAGAATTATACTGCATTTGCGGTGACCGAATCTGCTGCTGAATTTGTGGATTATTTTTATTCTGCAACCCACTTGAATTATGCTGCTGAGTCTGTAGAATATTCTTTTGAAATGTTCGCGCTAAATTGCTCTTTTGGCGCGCTATCTTCTTCAGAGCTTACCGTTTTATTTCTTAATTCGTCACGCTTTTTTTAATCCAATCATCAAGAAAAAGAATCTTGAGGCTTGCCAGAACTATTAACTGATACCGATTCAATGGCGTCAATCGCTCTTTCCTGCCAGCTAATCTGCGGTTTTTGTGCCACTTGAGAAACAGTAGGGACTTACAGTAGGACGTTGAACTGGCTTTGGTGCAGAATTAACACTCAAACGCTTTCGAATCTCATCTTCAACGATCGCACGAGGCCTACCGTATTTCGAGGCAGAATACTTCCTTAAGCCTTCACGAATCTCCGAGTTCGAATGACCAATTGGCGGCAGAAGTTTCATCGTGAAAGGCGCTGAAGGAAAACCGTTAACCAAAACCGTTGTAATTGAGTTATAATTTGGTGTTTTAGTTAGGTCTTCTGCCGTAAATGTTGGCGTGAATGCCTTTTGAAGAACCTCTGCATCGTCAATACCAACTCGACCAACAATTTTTATTTGGAACGTTTCCGAAAAATAGCATCTTTAATCGAATCCTTCAACTGAGTTGTAAACTGGTTTGCAAGAATAAGATTCAAGCGGTATTTTCGAGCTTCAGATAGAATTGATTCAAACGAATCTGTTGCAAAGTTCTGGAACTCGTCGACAAATAGACAAAAAGTCTTTTTCGCTCATCCTCGGGTATATCTGCTCGACTCATCGCTGCTGCTTGAAATTTCATCACAAAAACCATACCTAGTAGCTTTGCGGCAGCTTCACCAAGCTTACCTTTAGAAAGGTTAACTAGCAAGATTTTTATTATTATCCATTACTTCTCGAATATTAAAGGCGCTTTTTTTCTGGCCAATAATATTGTTAATTAACCCACTTTCGAAAGGTGCCCATTTTGAAACAACCCAAGAAACAAGCTCACCCGCGTCATTAGATCTTTGAGATGCAGGCCACTCTTTTCGTCCAGAAATCAATCGCACGTTGATTTCGAAGGTATTTAATTTTCTGCTTTTGCAAATTCAGGATCAACCAAAAACTTTTTGGAATATCCATAAATGTTCCACCATTTGGATCACTCATCAATAACAAGGCCGCATTTCGCACAATGTTTTCCATTCGCGGACCAACAACTCCTGTGTTTCCTGGATCGAAAAGCGATTTTCAACATCGAGTTAGTTTCAGAAATCACGAAATCCATTTCCTCTGGACCTGAAGCTTCGAAAATATTAAAAACCAAGTGGATTTTCAGTATCACTCGGGTTGAAATAAATCACGTCATCCATTCGAGATTGAGGAATCATCCCTAGAAGTTCTTCAGCAGAATCTCCGTGTGGATCGATGAAACAAAAACCTTTCCCATCCATTATATCTTGATAAGCCAAATTCTCAAGGAGCTTAGATTTACCCATACCCGTTTGCCCAATAATGTAGGTGTGCCGACGACGGTCGTTAATTCCGAGACGAATTTGCTTTTTCAACACCACGGAACTCATTCACCACCAATCAATAGGCCTTCTTTCATTGGCTCAGTTGGACCGTCAACTTGACGAATCCTCTGACGCTCAATTTTTCCAGTTGGAATAGAATTTTTGATTTGGTAAGTGAAAAATTGTTGAAAGCTCAACGCTGTTTAGAATATTATGATTAATACTTTTGCGGGAAAAATCGAAAAATATAAGAAGTCACAAGTTCTTCAATATTGTTCGTCATATTAAATTTAAAATCCGTTATAACGAGGTGAATCGAACAATGAGAATGCTGAAATGATTGATTGTAGAATCGCTTGACTTTTAGAAGCTGTAGATGACGAAGCTATAACACGAGTTAGAACCTCATATCCCGGATATTTAGTTTTATCCTCAATCGCTTGAATTTCTTCATTCTCTAAAGCGGTCAACTGAGGAAGATCCGTGTTTGAGTTTTTAAACCGTATGTAGGAGGTTTCCATAAAGCCTCCATAATATCAAGTGCGACAGCAGCATTATTGCTTTTTCTTACCCTTACCCTTTCGGATTAATTCAACCTTTTTCGTTTGATTTTTAAGAACCAGTTTTCGGGTGCTGGTCTAAACATGATTTGAATAGCAGCACCATCTCCGCGTTCAACGCCACTCAAAGCATCTAATAATGCGCGAGCAGCTATCACGACGGCTTTCTTGATATGTAGCAATTGGATAAAAATAGTCTTTTTAACTCAAACTCACCACCAATTACACCCTGCATTTTTTTCCTTGTTGAGAAAAATATTCTCCATTTCAACTTCTTCAAGACGAGCGGATGGATATGCTGCAGAGTTGCTTGTTTGATAGTTTCAGTTAAAACTGCCGGAACAACTGCGTAATAGCGAACAAGACCATCGCTTGCAGCAATTTCAAAAAGAAATATGCCTCTGACCGTAAAGCTTAGTTTTGAATCCTTTTCGTTGCAGTGCTTTGCAATAATATTATACATTGTTTGGGCTTCAGAAAGAACTTCGTCAACAACATCCCTGTTCATCTCGACCACCAGCCTCAAGGTCATCACTTGGAGGTGGAAGGTGGATTCGAATTGGTACCATTTTTAAGCCACGCTCATAATTTTTCGCTTCTTGAACCATTCTTTTTATATTGATCAAAAGCAAAATAAGAAGCCACACAAAATAATTACAAAGCTAATAAATAATATTATCCAAACCCCCATCACTTCCCACCATTTATAATTCTATTGTATCTTTTTTTCAAATAGTCCATCTGCATTTCTTTTAAATCGAACTTCACGAGCATATGGATCGCCCTTAGTTTCAACTACCATCCTTTTTCAAATCTTTTTACCCATTCATCTTCCATGAGGTCTATATCTCTTGCAGTAGCTGGAACTACAGATGGTGGGATGTTAGTTAGTGGTTCTTGAACAGTTGGCAAAATAACTTTCGGAACGGGTTGCTGAGAATCTTGATTCGAAAAAGCTTGCATAGCTTCGGCTCTAGCCTTATCGCTATCAATTATGTTTATATTTTGCTCAAAGCTAAAAATTCCCCACTTCGTGAGGATTATTTATTGGTTGCGATTGAGCTTCAAGAACTCGTGGAATTTCAAGATTTTTTTGCGGTTCCATATGTAGCTATTATATCACAAACGTTAGCGTTTTTGAAATGTATATTATTGCAATTATTTCAATAATTATCAATAATAGTATTTCAAATATCCCAACTCCGCCAGTGGATTGTTTTGCTATAATACCAATTGGTACAAAAGCAAGCGCAGCAGAATATTTCAAAAAGAAGGCTGGAGTTTTTCTTGCTTTCGAATTGAAGGCTGACCTTTTCGAGTAAGAAATATGCAAGTAGAAAAACCCTGATGTGATGAATATAAAAAAACTGAAATAACACCAAGAAAGACCAAATATATCATTGCGAACAATGCAAGGATTCCAATTGGACCAACTTTATTAGGAGAGGTTTGGGTAAGCATTAAAAAAATACCAATACCCGATAACCCAGACAGACTAAAAATAATTTTTTTGAAATCATAACATAATACCATTCTATTAGATTCAGCCCAAAGAGTAAGCAAGTAGAAAATCCATCATAACAAAATACCTTACTAAAAATATGTGGTCTACGGCTTACTCTTTTTGAGCTAGTTGACCGCTTCTCGCAAGGAGAAGCATATTTCATTGAGGGTTCCTTGAATATCTTCTTTTGAAAATATAAGTACTTATTAGCCTCAGCGCTCTACGCTATTTTTTGCGGAGCTTTTTGGCGTTTCGAAAATAAGTTAAAAAGTCCAATGACGACTTCATAAACCTTAATCTCAAATCGCCGTTCAAACTCCGTAAAGAATACCGGACAACTCAAAAATTATAAAATTGTAAAAATTAGAATGTGCTTGGTGGAATGTGCTATACTATTTTTTTATTTTTGCTTTTTATTTCTTCCAAAGCTGTCTTTTATTGTATCACAAGCATTTTAAAAAAAGTCAATACCGTAAGCACAATAAAAATTAGTTTTTGATGTACTTTTTAACACGTTTAAATCTGTTAATTTTTAATGAACAAAAAAATTATACAAAAAGTCTAAAAAGTATTGACTTTATGCTTAATTTAGATTATCATAGAGGTAGCTTATGAATAAAAAGTTTATACATAAGCCAAAAATAAAAATTATTTACAGTGAATTCCGCAGTTCACAAAAACCTAAAAATTAAAATCAAAAACTCCACATTACTATTTATAAAATGAGCGTTCTCGCAGTCGCTCATTTTTATTTTTCTATAAAAATAAAAATACGCTCTAAACGCGTATTTGAAAAACATTTTTGGTGGAGCTGCCGAGAACTGCCCTCGGGTCCAAAAAGGTAACATTTTAGCCTTCTACAAGCTTTAGTTTTATTCTAAATAAAAATTTAACGTTCTAAAAATAAACAAAAAAATACATTAAAAGTTGCGAAAAATCTCATTTAAAAACTTATCGCAAGGTTTTAAACTATCAGTGAAAAATATATGACACTTTTTTTAAAACACGCACTGCCCTGTTTTTAAAAATGATTGCCAAAAATTAAGCGGCAATTATTGCTGGAGCTGGAGCAAAGAATGCTGCAACTCGAGCTGCAAAGTTTTTGCATTTATTTTTATTACTTTACGTAGTAAAACGACTTGCAAGCTAAACTGTTAAATTCCTCTTGTCTAAAGCTAATTCAGCCCCAACATAATTACATTATACCACAAAATTGTGATTTCTAAATGGTTATGTTAAAAATTATCTTATTATGGTGAGTAAAGTTATTTCAGCCGCACCAATCGGCTATGAAGCAGAAATTATTGAAGTAGAGGGAGATTCTTCGAAAGGATTACCAGGACTACAAATTGTTGGAATGGGTAATAAGGCAATCGATGAGGCAAAAGAACGAGTTCGAAGTGCTATCAAAAATTCAATGTTAGATTTCCCTACCAAGAAAATTATCATAAATTTAGCACCTGCAGAAATCCCTGAAAGACGGAACTTTTTGACCTGCCTATTGCAATTTCAATTTTAACCCTCTCAAATCAAATAAAAGCAGCGCAATTAGAATCCCGTGCATTCGTAGGTGAGCTATCTTTAAGCGGAGAACTTCGGCCAATTAAAGGCATTATTAATATTGTCGAGAAACTTCGAGATCAAGGTATTAAAGAAATTTTTTTCTACCTATTGAAAAATTTAGAAACAAGCCTAGTAATAGATAATGTAAAAACTAATTGGCGCAAAAAAATCTTAAAGAAGTTTTTTTCTTCATCTTAAGAATGAAAAAAATAATAAAAAATGGAAAGAATAGCAGCCCTTTTAAAGATGACTGCAGTGGCGTTATTCTTGATGATATAGTCAGTCAAGAACAGGCAAAAGAGCCTTAACTATTGCAATAGCTGGCAGACATAATATATTACTAACTGGTCCCCCATGAACAGGAAAAACAATGCTCGCCCAAGCTGCACTAAACCTACTTCCGCAACTTTCGAAAAGTGAACTACTAGAAGTTTTAAAGATTCACGGCTTGATTGATGAGGTTGATTTAAATATCCAAAGACCCTTTCGAACGCCGCATCATACCGCAAGTAAAAGTCTCGATAATCGGTGGTGGGTCAAAGGCTCTCCCTGGCGAAATTAGTTTAGCACTATAGTGGTGTTCTATTTTTAGACGAAATGCCAGAATTTCCTAAATCTACATTAGAAAGCTTTAAGGCAGCCATTAGAGGATAAAAAAATAACTATAACTCGCACAAATAGAAAAAAAGCTCTTACCCTGCAAATTTTATGCTTATTGCTACAATGAACCCTTGTCCTTGCGGATTTTATGGTGATACAAACAAAGAGTGTTCTTGCTCGTCTGCACAAATTCTTAACTATCAAAGAAAAACTCTCCGGTCCTTTAATGGACAGGATCGATATGGTTGTCAGTGTGGATAGAATACATAATAAAAATCTTCTTTCAAAAAAATGCCAATCAAAATAATGAACATGCTAATGCTAAAAACAGATAGAGATGTCGTTAGAATTACAACATAAACGCTATGAATGTAGTAATTTATACAATAGCATGGCTAAAAACTAACGATGTAAAAAAATAAATTTGACATCTCAAAAGAGGCTGAAGATCTACTAAATTTAGCAACTTCAAAAACTTGATCTATCCGCCTGAGCATATTTAAAAATACTCAAAGTTTCACGCACGATTGCAGATTTAGATTCGTCAAAAACATAAAAAAACAAATCATATCAGTGAAGCTCTCCAGTATCGTTATAAAAATGATAATTGAGTAAAACACTTGATTTATTTTTAAAAAAATTTGGTAAAATAATATGCGAGTAAATTGCTGAAAAATAGCAACTCGAAAGGAAGGAAAATTATTAGCAGTAAAAATCGAATAAACGAGGAAATTCGCGCTCGCGAAGTCCGCGTTATCGGCCAAAGTGGCGAACAACTTGGAATCATGAGTTTAAAAGATGCTTTTAGTCTTGCCCAAGAAGCAAGACTAGACCTCGTGGAAATATCGCCAAATGCTGAACCACCTGTTGTAAAAATCATCGATTGGGGTAAATTCCAATATCAAAAGATGAAAAGAACAGCAGAAAAAAATAAAAAGAAAAGCCAAACAAGTCGAACTAAAACAGATGCGTTTTGGACTTAAAATTAGTTCTGGAGATCTTGAAATAAAACTTCGAAAAGTTAAAAATTTCTTGAGGCCGGAAATAAAGTTAAGCTTCAAATAGTATTTAAAGGTCGCGAAATGGCTCACAAAGAAATCGGTTTCGAAATGGCTAATAAAATTATCTCCTTCTCGAGGATCATGCTATCGTCGAACAGCAACCTCAGATGGCTGGCCGCAATCTGAGTTTAGTAGTAAGGAGTAAATAATGCCTAAAATGAAAAACACATAAAGGCACAGCTAAGCGAATGAAGCTTACCGGAAGCGGCAAAGTAGTACGCCGTCGAGCCTTTAAGAACCACATAGCTTTCAAAAAGAGCAAGAGTCGAAAACGACGAATTAACACCACTGCAACCGTTGAAGGTGCAATGGCTAAAAATATTAAACGAGCATTGGGAGTAAAATAATATGCGAGTAAAACGAGGTGTAACAGCACGAGCAAAGCATAAGAAAATCCTAAAAAGCAGCTAAAGGAATGCAACATGCACGAACACGTTCATATCGTTTAGCTAAACAAGGCGTGATTCGCTCATTGCAATATGCATACCGCGACCGCCGAAATCGCAAACGCGATCTTCGAGCTCTCTGGATTACTCGAATCAATATCGCTGCGCGTGAAAACGGAACAACTTATGGTAAACTTATCGCCGGTCTAAAAGCGAAGAATATCGAGTTAGATCGAAAAGTTCTTGCAGAATTAGCAGTAAGTGAACCTAAAAGCTTTTTGCGAAGATTGTTGAATCAGTAAAATAATTTTCAAAATAAATAAAAAAACACACTTTCGAAAGAGGTGTGTTTTTATTGTTTTCATTAAAAGCTTGTCTGTAAGCCGGGTTCTGTCGTGAATGGTCATCTATCTAGTTTAAGAATTACTCCTTAAATCAAGCGGTTATCGAATTATGGCGAGCAACCATATTTTATAATTCTCCTTGCAGTAGACAGGGTTTACCTCTCGCTTCACGTCACCGTGAGCGACTGTGAGCTCTTACCTCACTCCTTTCACCCTTACCTTTTCAGGCGGTATCGTTTCTGTGGCACTTTCCCTAAGGTTTCCCTCGGTTGCCGTTAGCAACTGTCTTGCTCTATACTGCCCGGACTTTCCTCTAATTTTTCAATTAGCGACCATTTAACAAGCTATCACTATTATATCAAATTTTTAGACAATATAAAAAGCCCCACTAACTTTGATATTTTTCCCCGCATAAGATTATACGGTGGATACCTCCTCAGCCTATTACCACGATAATAGACCATCGTTTGGAGTTCCTCTATCAATGATTATTCAGGAAAAATCATACGTTAGTAGGGCCTAACTTAATTATACCAACTTATATATAAAAATCTAGTACTTTTTCATCTTACAAGCCAAAAAAATCTTAAAAGAACCGCAAACCCTTCAAGAGTAAAACTCATACATAAACTAATATAGCTCGAAATGACTGTCGAAAACAGAAACATTATCATGAGAATAAAAATCGGTCCATAAGATTCAAGTTTATCAAAAATCTTGAACAAATTCTGGTGCAATTGGATATAAGATTCGTGAACCATCAAGTGGTGGAATTGGAATTAGATTGAAGATTGCGAGGCTAAGATTAATTTTAACAAATACAGAAAATCCCTGTAGCTAAATCGCCATAAGAAACGTTAAAAGCATGCATTATTGCATATGCTAAAAAGCCAGAATAAAGTTAGAGAGTGGTCCTGCAAACGCAACTAAGGCCATTCCCCATTTTTCCATTTAAGCTCTTCAAAAATCAACTAGGAACCGGCTTAGCGCCCCAATTACAGGAAGGTTTGAGAATACGCATAGAATCGGCAAAAACTACACTAATATATGGATCCATGTGCGCCAAAGGGTTTAGAGTTAATCGACCATCCTTTTTAGCTGTCTCATCACCTAGTAAATATGCAATAAAACCATGTGAAAATTCATGAACAATCATTGCGATCAAAATAGAAATTAATGAGATAATAATTGTAAAAACCATATATCTATTATACACCACTTGACCTTTTTTTCAAAAAAATACGCTATAATGGAACAGATTGTAAATATTAAAGTAAAGAGAGTTGAAATGGCAGTATGTGATTTAACAGGAAAAGGAAAGCAACACGGAAACAACGTTAGCTTTTTCATTGCGACGCACAAAACGAACTTTTTAAGCCAAACATTCAAAAAGAAAACTATCGTTGTTGATGGTAAAAAGTTCGATCTAAACTTGAGCACCGCAGCTATCCGAACTTTTGAAGAAAAAAAGGTATTTTTATAATATTTTTTTCTCAAAAAGAATTCCCCACTTTGTGGGTTTTTTTCTTTTAAATCAATAAAAAGAGGCCGTTAAACCTCTTTTTATTTTTGTTCGTTCAATTTGTACAATTGTCATTTTCTCTGGCAGAGTTGCTGCAGATTTAACCTTATATTTCGAAATTTTCTCAACTTCAGATCCGAGTTCTTTTCGCAAACAGAGAAATCAGATTGCGGAACTTCATATTTTATTCCATTATCAGAATAGTGTACAGGAATAATAACTTTTGCATCAGATCTCCTAGCAATACTTGCGGCCGATGTCGCATCAAGTGTATATCCCCGCCACCAATAGGTAGAATTAAGATATCAAGCACTCCTAGATTTTCAAGTTGGTTATCCGATATATTAGGACCAATATTTCCTAAAAGACCGATTTTAACTCCTAAAACATCAATACTATATATTACTGATTTTTACCTTCAGAATCACTATCTATATGTCGTTTTTCAGGATATCCCGCAATCGTAAAGTCCGAAACCTCATAGTTACCCGGGTAGCTAATTGTTAACTTATAGTTATCGTTACGAGTTGCGAATCGCTCTTCGGTAACCAGTTCTACTCCATCTTTAATAACTATATCCTTCTCCCCATTAACTGACATTTTTCGGATCAGTTACTAGTGAAGATTTTTCGTTGAAATTACAACAGTATTTCCGCCCTTATATTCAATATCAAACATTTTCTCTCACTTTCTATAATTTTTTCAAGAAGATTTTCTTTATCGAAAAACTATATTATACTTACCCTTAAATAATTGTTTCACAAAAGTATCTTGAGTCGTGTACCTATAATAAAAATCTTCCATCGATAGGATCATATAGTTTAGTTCTCGACCCTCTTGTTTTTCAAAGGTCTGCAGCCCATTTAGATAGGGAGCCATTAAAATTATTACCCACAATTAATAGATCTATATCTGATTTTTTTCGTCATCGGTAAATATACCGAATAATATAAGTAGATCTAAAGAATTTTTACGTTAGAGATTTTTATTTTGCCAGCTATCCGACACTGTTGCGTTTTTTTAACATCGTGTTCCTTCTCTGAGAATTGAACACCCGCAAAAATAACTCTTAACGGCAGATAATATTTGAACCGCTGGTTCGCTCTATAAAAATCTTTCGATCCTCTGTAGAACTTTTTACAACACCAACACCTTCAAGATTTGTTAGCTCCTTCGAACAGAATTAACTTGCTCATCGATTATTCTAGAAATTTCTCGAACATAAAAATTTTTCATCCGGCTTATTAAAAACAAGTTTAAAAGCTTAACTCTAGTTTTTCGAACCAAATAATGCATTAATACTCTGTTCCATAACTATATTTTACCACACTTTTTGAAAATCAACTAGCCTTTTTATAATTTTTGTTCATTTTTAATTTTTGAAATAATAAATTGTTCAGCATCTCTTAAATTAAGCCAAATTATATCTTTATTCCTCTTCATGAAGGTTATTTTGACGCTTAGCTAATCTCCAATCACGAACACTCATTTTTCAATCAACTCCTGCTGCGTTAATTCACCTGCTAAATATTTTTTTGTACAAGTGGATAGGCGTTTGCTGTTGCTGCTTCGAATCCATTCCGTATTTCTGTTCATTTTTAAACTCTTCAATAATACCTGAACTAAAAATAGTTCATTTCTTTGAAAAAAATTCTTTGTCTCAATTCGTTGCGTGGCGTTGTTATTCCCACAACAATAGCGTTATATTTATTGACTTTTTACAATCTTCTCTCTTTTACGCTTACGCTTTTTTTCTATAGCCCTTATTAAATAACGCTTATTTTTAGAATTTTTCAGGCATTTGAATTTTATTTTCTAAAAATATATCTTTGAAGTTCTTCAAGACTTTTTGAATTCATTTTTGCCGAAAAAGCGTTATCAACCTCGCCGCCAAATTCGTAATCATATAATACAGTATCAATATATAAGCCAGTCCCCCAACTAAAAATGGAATTTTTTCCTCGGCTTAAGATATCCTCAATTTTTAAATAAGCGTATTCTTTGAAATCTGCCGTCCGTAAAACGTTCGCCCGGTTCAACTAGATCAAAAACCCCAATGCGGAATTCCCTCCCGCTCTTTAATAGTAGGCTTAGCGGAGGCAATATCAATATTTTTTTATAGATAGCGCGCGAATCAGCAGAAATAATTTCACTGCGCCAAAAAGCTTGGCTAACTTAATAGCCAAGCCTGTTTTTCCACTTGCTGTGGGGCCAGTAATAACAATTAATGTATTGCTGTTTTTCATAACTTAAATTTCTTGAATAAATGTAGCTAGATCGTTAAGCGCAACTTTCTCTTCAATAAATTCACCGTCTTTCCTAAAGCGAACACTCACCTCATTGTTTTTCCTTATCTTTAGGGCCAACAATTAACTGAACCGGAATCTTCATTGAGGTTGCTTCACGAATTTTTCTTTCCTAGAGATTCGTTTCGGTTGTCAACAGAATAACGAATTTCATTAAATTTTACTGGTGAATTCAAAACAACACCAGAAAAGGATTTTTTCGAAACTTCTTCAACATAGTCATTTAAAGTATCGTTAATTGTTAAAATTCGGATTTGCTCTGGAGCTGCCCAAAAATCAAACCAACCAGCTTTGTGCTCGATATAAACACTCATAAATCGCTCAATCGAACCGAGTAAAGCACAGTGGATCATCACAGGCTGCTCGTCTTGACCTTCAGAGTTTTTGTAAGAAAGTTCGAAACGTTCAGGCTGAACGAAATCAAGCTGAACAGTCGCAACTTGGTGTTCACGACCAATTGCGTCTGTCGCCATAAAGTCAATCTTTGGACCATAAAACGCAGCTTCACCTTCTTGCTCAAAATATTCTAGATTATTTGAAATAACCGCTTTTAAGTTGCTTTTTGCGCACTCTCCCAGACCGCTAGATCACCAAGATAACTATCAGATTCATCACGATAACTTAAACGCACGCGAAGTTTCATTCCGATTCCAGAATAAAGTTCATGAGCAGCCGCCAATAAGTTTTGAATCTCACCTTCAATTTGGTCTGTTCGACAAAAGATATGTGAATCATCTTGAGTTAAAGAACGAACACGGTTCAATCCACCAAGTTCACCAGTTTGCTCGTCACGATAATCTGTTGTAGTCTCAAGATAGCGAATTGGCAAATCTTTATAGCTTCTTGGGTTTGAGGGCGAAAAATCTGCGTGTGATGTGGACAGTTCATTGGTTTTTAGTGCGAATTGGCCGCCAGTAACTTGCGATTTAACCAAGAAAAGTTCTTCACCAAATTTTGCCCAGTGGCCAGATTTTTTTCGTACAAATCTTTTTTTAGTAATGTGTGAGTCCAAACTTTTTCGAAACCGTATTTTTGACGCAATTGATTTGAATAGTTCGCTAAAACATCACGCAAAATTGTTCCGCGTGGCGTAAATGAGTGGCAAACCGATTCCTACAAGTGGTGAAACTGTATACAAATCGAGCTCTTTACCCAGCTTGCGGTGATCGCGTTTTTAGCTTCTTCCATTTTTCGAAGATAATCATCAAGTTCTTCTTGAGTTTCGAAAGCCACACCATAAAGTCGTTGCATTTGTGGATTTTTCGTCCCCACGCCAATAAGCACCAGCTACACGCATTAGTTTAAATGCACCAACTTCTTTTAGTGTTTGAAAAGGTGCGGACCACGACATAGATCTTTATAGTTTCCATTCGTATAAAAACTTACAGTTTCAGCACCATCACCCAATTCAAAATCACCCTCAGCGAGAAATTTTTGCGTTAGTGGTTCCTGCATTTTTAAATCATTTAAAAAGTTCTAATTTATAAGGCTGGTTGTTTTTCTTTCGCCCAATTAATTGCATCTTCAATTGAAACTTCGCTTCGCACAAAATCTTGGCTCTCAGCGATAATTCGACGCATAGCCTTTTTCAATTTTACCAAAAATTATTTTTCCGAAATTTTTATTATCGCCCTAAATCAATATCGTAATAGAATCCATCATTAATTGCTGGACCAACACCAAACTTCGCGTCTGGGTAGATTCGCTGAACTGCCGCTGCCATAATATGAGCGAGGCTGTGGCGCATCTTAAAAAGTTTCTCCTCTTTATTCTCCACTTAAATTCCTTTCGAAAAATAATATTTTTAACTATCTTTTATTTTATCACCACTAGACTTTTCTTGCAAGTTTTGCTAAAATAAAACCACGGGCGATTAGCTCAGTTGGCTAGAGCGTCACATTGACGTTGTGAAAGTCAGAGGTTCGAGTCCTCTATCGCCCACCAACTTAATATAGTACCACCTTTAACTATATTTAATGTTATTGTTTTTATAATCAATCTTCTAAAATACCCGCACTTATCATGTGGTATTTTAGTTTTTATAAAAATTACTTATCACTCTTCTCGCGATTATCTTTTTGCAAAAGTATTTGGCAGTTTTCGGCCACCGTTTTTCCACCTTTACTCCATGGCTGAATATGGTCTGCCTCCATTTCTTCAATTGCGTAGTGCTCATGACAAATTGGGCAAATTCCTTTTGCTGTTCATAAACTTGACTTTTTAATATCATCATCAAAAACTCGCAAGCTCAAATATTTCTCGTTATTTGTTAGAATATATTGATAAATCCCACTTTTCTTGGTAACTTCATTATCTTTATAAGTTCCGAAACTCGCCGTTCATTTTTCTTTAGCAATCTTTTTCAAAACCTTGGTCTTTAAATTTATTATAAAAATTCACCCCACGGCAAGCCCTTCATTTCTTTTGCGATATTTAGGGGAAAACTCTCTGCACCCATTCCATAACATCTTCAAAATATCGCCAAAAGCTCTTTCGCGTTCGCATCGTGCTGGTGGTCGGACATATATTCTTCAATATTACCGTTTGAAATCCAAGAAATTGCAGACTCTAAATAATCTTGTCTAATTGGCACTCCATTTAAGTAATCTTTTGCTAGATTCCAAGCTACACAATTATTTTTGCTGAAATACACTTTAGCATCAGTCAACCAGCTTCCAGTGTAAACAGCATTTCGTAATTCCCTGAGCTGTAAGTTTTTTCTCCTGCAATATTTATAATTTTAAACCAGTCGAGTTTTTTCTTTATCATTACCTTCACAAAAATAGATCATTAGCTCATAATTTAAAATATGTTTCCTTTTCAGTTTCAGTTAGGTTGTGGAACTTTTTCCTATTACCATCTTTTTAAAAATCGAAAATTTATTGTCAAGATATTCATAAAATAGAAATAGTTCGTTGTTGTCCATCTAAAAAGTTCAAAAGTTCCATCCTCATTATCTATCCAATACATAACATTGAGCGGGAAATCTTTTTGAACAGTTGCAATTACCTCATTCCGCTTTCTGTCATCATAAACAAACTCCCGTTGATACTTTGGCCGAATGTTTTAAAATTACCACCAAAAGCCAACAACACCATCTTCATTACCATTTTTATACCCATTAAAAAAACATCTTTTATTTTTAATTTGTTGAAGTCAATTTTTCATAATTACTTTTCCACCTTCTTATTCTTTATTAGGATTCTAAAATATGGAGATTTACCATTTGTGGTAACATCTTTACCATCATCACCTTTTTCGAAATCTTACAATCTTGAATTGATTAGGGTTATACTTATCCAGAAAAGTTATAGGAACGCCCATTATCCCGTCATAATCTTTTGGTATATCAGCAACTTTCGAAACCTCAATACCATCGCAATTATCATATTTAGGAAATTCTTGAGGTGTGTATTTCTTATACAATATTATTTCCTTGTATGCTTTTTAGTTTCAAGATTAGTATACCAGTTTATAGCTGGAGTTTTTAATATAATTGTCACCAATATATCCCTTACCCTCACAAAACTTTCTATTAGCTTCAAGATTATTTTTTTATATGGAACATAAATACCATACTCTGATTAAATCCATACCCAGCCCAAACTTTATTTTCTCTTTTTATAAGTTTAAAAACTTCCTTATACGTTATTGCATTCATATTTCCTAAAATTAGAAATTTTTATCATATTTAATAAGCTGTGCTATATATTCCTAAAAAGCGAAAAACGGCGGATTAGTTACTACAATATCAGCCTCTTTAAGTAAATCAATACTTTCTTGATTTCGAAAATCACCATTACCATTCAAAGGTGTTTTTATACAGTCTCTCGAATCAATAAACCCATCATCATTTATATCTTTAAAAAGCTCAAAGCTTATATGTCGTTTTTCTTCATTATAATGAGTTGTAATTAATTTTTCAAACCAAAATTAAAATTATTAACAAAATATTGATAAAAATAACTTCCTTCCGGGTCATCACAATTGCAGTAAAATTATTTTTGCCGTAAAACTGATCACGATAATTTTCACATTCTTTTTCAATATATTCATACTGCGTATAAAACTCATCGTTTTTCCCTTTGTTAGCTCTTACGAGCGAATCCCTCGCCACGAAAAATCCTTTCTTTTTCGAAAAAGGATTTTTCATTTTTACTATAAATAAAATAGGACACTCCTTGCGAAGTGTTCTAAAATATTTATAACAGACCCAATTGAGCCAACAAAATATGCTTCGCGTAGAGCGCCCTATCTAAGGCTCAAATACGCAAAAATAACTTTTTCGAAAGTCTGCTTAATTTATAATATTTTAGAACACTCTCATTATACTAAAAAAATTAACTTTTGCAAAAGAATATAAAAGGGATTTATAGCTTATGTTATTTTTCTTCCCCATATATAGTGTTGTTATGTTTTTAGTTTTGCACATTTTTCTAAAAATCTTTTTCCACAAGATAGTTTTTGGCTTTTTGAAAATTTTTATTTATCTGATGATATATTTACTTTAAGTTTGTTCGCCTTATCTTATTTGACTTTCGCGTGAAATGTTTTTTATTTTTCGAAAAATCATTTTTGGCAAAAAGCGAACAAAATTTTCAGCTTTCAAAAAGACACTCAACATCATAATTATGCTTGCTTTTTAAAATAAAACGCGGTAAAAATAAAAAGAGGTTAGACTTCGGAAAAAAAGTTTAATCAGGTTTGGGCAAAAATAAAAAATTATTTAAGAAAGTTTTTCTAGTAATCCTCTGTTACATTTGCATTCATAAAAACTGCCTCTTTTTGTCACCCAAACGACAAACGAACTTTTTTGGTAAGGGTTTAGATAAACCTTACGAGCGTTAACTGCATAAGCGGTCGAAATGGCCGCTTTAAAATTTATAAATACTAAATTCAAGGCCAAAAATAAAACACCCTTTTTCAGAGTGCTTATGCTTTTTAAGAGCTCGTTTTTGGCTTTTTCAGCCTTGGCACGTTCAACATCTTCAATTCTCCCCTTTTTCAGTAACATCAAATTTATCGAGATATTTTCCAAGAGCTAAGCGAGTTTGTGAATAAGCCGCTGCTGCTGCATTATAACAGATTGAAGTTACGGGCATATAGATCCACTGTACAACCATCCAGAAAGAACGACGTTTCTTATAGCGTTCTGGACGTGGCGGCAACATCTTTAAACTAATCAAAATTGTGATAAAAATACCAATTGTTGCAATCTGCTGAAGCGTACTAATGACGTTCGGCAATTGATGAACGATCACACTACGAGATGATGCTGCATAAACAATAAGTGGCACCCAACCGCCAAAGGCAGCCATCGGCGATTGAAATACGGCCGTAACGTGACCATCGATCAAACGGATTAGTTTCATCAATCCATCAATAAGTGGCACATTTCGATTTTTTTGAAAAATACAAATTTTGCAACGTAAAGGAATATCACTTGCACCATACATCCAACGACGAAGCTGAATAAATTGGGCTTTTTAATGTTTTTTTGGTAAAGTTTCACTTAAAACTGCATCTTGATAGATTGGCACACGAATTGGTACAACGTAATAATCACCACCAAAAATGGAAATAACTGCGCCAAAATTGATGTCCGTCCTCAACAATTGTGCGGGTTGACCAAAAATCCATTTCAACCAACGCATCTAGAGGCTGAGAGTGCGAGGCAAAATTTCGTAAAAAGATGCGGCCGCATTGTTGAGACGATATTCAGAATGAGTTACCGGTTGCAACCACACGCATTGGAGCTGGAACATCCCAAATATTATTCAAAAATAATGAAACTGGCTGATACGAAAGTTTTTTTACGGTCCTCGTAAACAATAAAACTATAAGTTGCACAAGCAAAAATATTCCTTATGTGGCTTATTATCACTATCAAGCGTTGTAACAAGTACATTTTCGAAAAGGAATTTTATTGTTTTCGCAATATTTTTTGAAGCGCTCGGCCAGCAAAAGTTATATTTCCACCCTTTCCAACAACTTCATTTGGTAGATTTTTGGGTGTTTCACAATTTCAAAAAGTACCAAAGTTTTTCGAAAATTCTTTTTTTAAGCCTAATTGCAGTTTTTCAATTTCTTCACCGCCCCGTTCTTCATAAGCCAAGAAAATAAGTAAGTTTTTTTGCATCATAATTTTGAAGCCAAAACAGATTGAATAGTTGGCTGAATCACTTCATAAGGCTCATTATAAGCTGCAATAATTACCGCATTTTTCACCTTTTGACGGCTTTGGAAAGCTAGCTGGATTTTTCTATAATATCATTCAAATTTCGAAGGTGGTTTTTAAACTCGTATTCATTATTTCTCTTATTTTTGAGAATATCTAAAGATTTTTCAGCATTCTCAAGCTCATTTTAGACGTTTATTCCAATCAACTTTTTGAGCTTTTTCAATCTGAAGATGACCCGTTATCATTCGATAGGCAATTCCAATAGCCTTTACAAAAAGAGTTGTAATAATCGTCAAAAGATAAAGAGATGCCAAAAAGGCGACGAAAGCAGAAACATCAAAATGATTGCACCAAAACTCAAAAAGCTGGCAAGATTTCGAAAAAGCGATACTAAAAAGTTCGCTTTCCGGTGGAATTTCAATATCTATTTTGTTGCTCATTAGTTTGGAATCTCGCGTATTGAATTACCTATAACTATCACACCAACTAATAAAAGAACAATACTAAAAATTGCAAAATTGCCGCCGTACGCCTACCAGAAATGCTATAAATTTTTGCGATAATAATATTATGAATAAATGCAATAATTAGACCAAAAATAGACAAAATAATACGATATGTCCAGGAATCTTTATAAAAACTCACTAGTTCCAAAAAACTGTATAACGCGCGTTTAATAGGTAGTCATATGATTTTTGTGTTTAAAATCATAAAAATAAAGAAAATAATTCCAGACAGAAATACAGAGACCATCAAAATTAACATTTTACGGTCTTTTTAAAATTGGTTTAAATAAATTAGCTATTGTTTTTCATAAAAATAAATTGGAGCCGATGAGCAGATTGAACTGCTGACCTACGCGTTACGAGTGCGTTGCTCTACCAACTGAGCTACATCGGCATATACTTAAATTATACCACAAACTTTTTGAAAAATAAACTAAAAAGTGCTTGATTTTTACTTGGAGTCTGATAAAAATTGTATTAGTCTACTGATGCGCTCGTGGTATAGTTGGCCTAGTACGCCTCCCTGTCACGGAGGAGATCGCCGGTTCGAATCCGGTCGGGCGCGCCAAATTTAGACTTTTTAAAAATCGCTTTAGGGCGTTTTTATTTTTAATTAAAACTTTCGACATAACAAAAATAAAAAGCACAACTTTCGCTGTGCATTATATTTAATCAATTTTTAATATATTTTTGAATTTTACCGTCCTTCTCAAGTTGTTCGAGTTGTTTGTTAAACTCAGTAAATTTAATTTTTATTGATTCATAGCTGACCTCGTTATCAGTTTTTCAATCAATTTTTACGATGTAATAGCCATCTCCTGAGTTTGAAATAAACGGTTTTTGAAACTTCACCAACTTTCAATCCCGCCGCAATTTTAGAGCGGCCACCATCAATGTTAGTTTTTAGAACCTTTCAGGTTTTGAATACTCAATTTTATCACCAAAATATTCAACAGCTTTCGAAAAATTATTCGAATTTTTCACTAAATATTTCGAAACTTCATCTTTAGAGTTTGTCAGCCTTTTTATCAATCTGTGTAGTAACTTTTTCGGCGAATAAGTGGTAATTCGATAAACATTCGACGATATTCATTTCGGCGAAAGGCCGTAATTATCAGCTGCAATTTTATACAGAGCGCTTTCAGTAAGCTCGGTGTTTTGCGTTTTTCGCTGGGCGTCAAAGACTTCACTAATTTCTTTATCTGAAACTGAAATTCTAAGCTCACGAGCTATTTTTGAGCATAAGCATTAGCAATCGCATTTTTCATTGCTTTTGATTTATTTAAAGTTGAAAGAGCATTCGTATTATTAGCCCCTCTATTTCATCCTTCTTAGCGTTTGCAATTTGCATATTTGCCCGATATTCCATTAAATAATCGCGATAAAGTGCAATTTCGCCATCAACTTTTGCAACTGGGAATGGTATAACCGTGAAGCGATAGATGAATTCGCTAGTATTTTGCGCTTTATATAATTGATACAACAAAAGATCCCAAACCAGTAATTAGAATCACTAAAGCAATAATTGAAGCATTTTCCAACTAATCGGTTTTTGCTATATTGGACAGGATATTTAAATTTTTACCTTTATTCAGAATCTCACGCCGCTGCTCTTCAAGAGTTGTGTTTGTAATTTTTATCAATCTGGCTTTCGCGAGATTCAGTCCTTTTTGAAACTTTATCTTTAAGTAGCTTTTTCTCTAATATTCCTCATCTTCTTCCTCCGTTTTAATCTTCGAAATTGCATCTTGAATTTTATTATAAATATCTTCTGGACGCTCAACGTTTTTAATCTCTAAATCACCTACAATTGTCAAAATATTAATTGTTCCAAAATGGAAGATTTCTACCAAAAACCTGGAATTTCGAAATTAACACTTTGAATTTTCGAAAGCGGTAAGTCCATCATTTTTCGCCCAAAAAGCCTTTTTGCGTAATCTGGCGAATCCGCTCATTCGAAACAATATAAAGAGAATAATACCAAAGCATAAACTGATAAAGAAATAAAATTAGACCAACGACAAATCCACCCAAAAGCAATCCAAAGAGCATCCATTATATTATCTGACGTCAACATGAAAAAAATGTTGGTAAAACAAGAAAGTGCAAAAACGCTCCAAAAAGAGGTAAAAACCTTTGCATCGCTAATAATATGCTTTCGAAACATAAAGAGAAATTCTTCGCCTTCTCTTTGACCTTTAAAAATTTGTTCTTTCATAAATAAAATCAGTGGTACCCCGATAGGAATCGAACCTATAACCTTTTCCTTAGGACGGAACTGTCTCTATCCAATTGAGTCACCGAGGCTCACTTCTATTTTTAACAGATTTTTACAAAAATAGCGAGATTTTAACGTGTAAATTTTTCTTGAGGGTGAATGATAGTCGCAAATTTCTCATGATCAGCAAACCAATGTTCAATTTCTTGTTTCGCTTCTTCAACACTTCCTGAGGCGTGAATTAAATTCGAATTCCAACATTATGTTCATCTGCATAGCCAAAACTCATATGCGAATAATCTCCACGAATCGTGCCAGGAGCGCCGATTTTTGGTTCAGTTCCGCCAACAAGTTTTCGAACTAATTCAACCGATTCAACACCTTCAAAAACCATTGCAATTACAGGCCCTTGAGTCATAAATTCCAGCGCCATATCAAAAGCTTTTTCACCACGACGCGTTACCATCTTGCCAATTCCTTCATAGTGTTTTGTGATAATGTTCTTTATTTGGGAAGATCATTTTGTGCTGATGATTTTTAAGCCAACTCTTTCGAAGCGTGTTAAAATTTCACCCACAATTCCACGCTGAACTGCGTCGGGCTTGAATAAAATTAATGTTCGCTGAATTAAATTTTTCGACATCAAATCCTCCTAAAAGCTTATATTTAAAATTATACTCTTTTTTCGATGCTATAATAAGATTATGTATATTTCTGAAGGAATTGAAGATTTTATTGAGTCGCTCGAAGTTGAAGGTGGCCGTTCGAAAAACTGCCGAAAATTACCGGCTATATTTAGAGCGCCTTGTGGAATTTTTGGGAGATATTCCTATTAAAGAAATCACTTCTGAACTTGTTCGAAAATATCGCTTGTGGCTTAATCGTTACGAAAAATGATTCTGGCAAAAGTTTAAGTAGAACTACCAAGCGTATCATCTTATCGCGCTTCGAAGATTTTTAACTTATCTTGCTCGGCGCGATATTAAAAGTTTGGAACCCTCAAAAATTGAACTACCAAAAATTGTTAAACCCCAGGTAAATTTTTGCACTGAAAGAAATTGAACGTTTAATTTCGGCAATTCCAAATGAAACTGAAAGCGATTTTACGCGATCGTGCAATTATTGAGCTACTTTTTCTAGTGGGCTCCGTGTTTCAGAGCTTGTAAGTTTAAATCGTGGAGCATTAACACAAAACGGCGTGAGTTTACGGTTCGCGGAAAAGGAAACAAAAGATCGCCCAATTTTTATTTCGAAAAAGGCCGCTGAGCATATTGAAAATTACTTGCAAGCACGAGAAGACAACCTTCAACCCTTGTTTTTGAATTATTCGAAACGTTATAAAAACCATCAACAGATGGAAATTATCGGCGAATTACTGCCCGCTCAGTCCAGCGAATGGTTGAAAAATACGCGCGCCTAGCAGGAATCACAAAGCACGTTTCACCACACACAATGCGCCACTCTTTTGCAACGGATTTACTCGTGAATGGTGCTGATTTACGCTCAGTTCAAGGCATGCTTGGGCACGCCAGCATTGCAACAACACAAATTTATACGCACATCACCGATCAACATTTGAAAGAAATCACGAGCGATTCCACAGCGAAACAGAATAAAAAGTGGCCTTTTTGAAAGCCACTTTTTCTATCTACCAAGAGTTCGGAACAGTTAAATCGAATCTATTTACTGCGCAATAGTTACTTTTTAACATTACCTTCACAATTGTAAGTACTTACATTTTATATCGTTATTATCTGGGGTCCCCAAAATATAGGAAATGTTTATTATCATTTGATTCGAAGATGTACTTTTTTAAATTAGGTGAAGTCGTGAAACTAATTTTTGTGAAGTTGAAGATTAATTTCTCCAGCGGTTAAAAACATCAGTAACGGTATTGTCTCTAGGAACATGCCCCATAACCCGCCAGTGTTCTGTGCATCTTTTTGAACAATAAGACTTTGCATAGTCGCGAACTTTAGCTAGACGAACAAGAGATCCGTCGGTGTAAAGTAATTCTTTTGACCAGTTCCCGCTCCTTTTTCATCTTTCAGGTTGGTATTCCATAAATAGCTCACTGTACCTGTACAAAAACGCGCCAGACTGACCAGATGCACTAGTTCGATAGAAATCTGTTTCATTTCGTTCACCATTCCAGCCATCAAGAATCGATGATGAATTAAAAAGTTTTTGTAAAGTCTGTATTAATTGTCCGAGCGGCAGTGTTTAAATCTTTATAAGTTGTACCCCTAGTAATAGTGTTAGTTATTTGAATAATCAAACCAGCAACTGAAATTAATAGAAATGCAATCACACCCATTGCAAGCATTAATTCCATAATTGTAAAACCTTTTTAGTCCCTTGGGTCATATAACCTCACAATCGTTCCAAGTGTTGTATTTACATTACTGCCTGGAGCAGACCAGCATGCACGAATATGAAAATCGTAATATCTCGTATTTGGCACATGAACCTTTTCAACCCAAATGCCCTCCGCGCGTTTATAGGCAAGGCCATCGCGCAACCAATTCAATTTGTGTCCGCATCATCGCCGTAAGAGATTCGTGGGTGAGTTATTGCGCTACTAATATTAGTACGATAGCCACGATTATTGCCCATATCTCTTGTCGCAATAACAAAAGCACTTGAGCCTCGTGTGCAAGATTCGAGAGGTGTTGCCGAACCTTGCGCGTCTTGCGTTAGATTATCTTGCCAAAGTATTGCAGGAGAACTTAATGACCCAGTGCCGTCAGACTTATATTCAGACAAAAATACCCCATTTGCAAAACGTAAAGCCTCAGCCTGTGTATCCATTGCATTTCTCGCCATCGTGAGTTGTAGGCTCGCTAGTGCACGCGACATTCCGTTATTCATAGTCGAAAGACCAATCAACATAACAGTTGCAAAAACAGCAATAGCAAGAAGTACCTCAATTAGTGTATCACCTTTTCGAAATTTCATTACAAATTCTTTCCATCAATTATTACATCACCGAATCGTGCATCACCTTCTCTGTCACCACCGCATGAAGATCCGTTAGGACCATCAAGTGGGAGCAATTTCTACCGCAGCAGAGGAAGGACCGATTTTTACAACCTTATTCCTATCACCAAGAAGTTGAAAAGCTACTTGCGTACCATTGCACACCATCGCCTGAAGGACGAATACAAATATCTACAGTCTTTTTATTGGTGACAACCTTATCATTGCTGATATTCATTTCCCTAAATTCAGCAATATTCGCATCATTACTGTCAGCCCCATGATCTATCATGGCGGAGGTGGCAAGAGTAACTATTGAGTTATCTAATGGTGACCTTAAAATAAATACACCAGTTATAGTATTGAGAATGAAATTAGCACCACTATCAGATCTTAAGTTCATACCATTACCGAATTTACGCCTACCATCACCTTTATCTCTATTATCAGTAACATTTTTTATATCTACCCCTCCATTGAAGTTCGATAGTTTTTGGGCCATTTATTTTATTTTTGCCAGTATCTAGAACAAAATTAGTATCTCTTAATGCTTGAATACTATTAACACATGGCCCCAATGCACCAGTCTTATTACCTTTATCATCTTCTTGATGACAATCTTTGGTTATATCAATATCTTTACCAATAACATCATAAATTCTAAAAAGAATCTAACCCTGAGCAATGCATTTTCATTACCAGGAATAACTTTACCATTATAAAAATATATAAACTTGCCCAAAAATAACACAATTGGAAGAGCCAGTTGGTTTTCCGTTACTATCTTTCAATATTGAAATATTTCTTCCGCTAGTATCGCATTTAACCTTAGATTCACCCTTTTTCGTTAGTCTGATTTTCTACATCGCTGAAAACACTCTGAATATCAGATTTAAAAGTATTTACTGGTCGTTGTAGCGTTGCTCTTTCAATATTTATGTTCCAGCCAACGAGCATGGTTATTAACATTAATCCAGAGATGCTCAAAACAAGCAGCGTCTCGACAATTGTAAAAGCTTTTCTCGTTCTAAAGTTTTTCATATTCATTCCTATTATAACATAAGCTCTTTATTTTTACACCATTAAATTCACAAAATTTAGTAAAATTTCTTGTTGAAAAATCACCAAAACTAAAGCCGCCAAGATCATTGCTGGACCGAATGGTATTTGCACACCGCTTAACTTTTTCGAAAATATAGAATCGACTGAAAAAAACTGCAAAAATAAGCCCAAAACGTTAGAAAGAGAAGAGCAGAAAAATTGCAAAGACTGGGTGGTTTGGCAAAAGAAAAATCAAACCAACCGCCAAAAATCCAGTCGCCACCACCAACCCATTGTTCTTTCGAAACTTTTGCAAGTACAAAAATAGATCAACAGGAAGAACATCATTGAAATTACTAAGTAAAAATGGATCTCAAATTAAATCCACCAGAAACCATCAAAAATCCAGTTGCCCAATAAATAAACGCTAAAATATTGAAGGCGTAAAGAAGTTTGGTTGGCAAAAAGCGACCATTTAGCATCATAAATAAACATGATCGTAAGCGGGATAAGCGAAATTAGCAAAAATAAAGAGTCTAATTGCTGGAAAAACTAAAATTGTACCATTCGAAATTGGGTTAAAAATCAAGAAAATAATCATAAAAAGTACAAACATTAAAACTTCAGTTAAAAAAATTCAGTTACACCAATTTTCAGTGGCATTTTTCGACATTTTTCCACCAGAGTGAAAGCCAAGATATAATCGGAATTAAATCATACCATTTTAATTGATAACCACAGTTCAAACAATGCGAACGATCATGGCTAACCGAAACGAGCGAGCGGGTTTTTCCATTCAGTGGCATCGATTTTTCGCCAGAAGCTTTTTTCATCTTGAAATTGCTTTAGCGCGTAACCGCCAAACTTGGGCCCACAGCAAAACTGCCAAAAACAGTACCGAGCACCCCAAAACATAAACTTAATAGAAAAATTCTCCTCTCTTCCTTTCGAAAAATTAAACTTTTGTAACTAACGAATAAATTGGGAACAAGATTGCATCAATCAAACCACCGGCCATTAATGCCATGACAACCATCAAGATCGGTTCAATCAAGGGTTGAAATAGCCTTAATTTGTTCATCAAGCTCATCTTCATAAACTTGAGCCGTTTTACCGAGCATTTCATCAATTTTACCAGATTGTTCACCAATATTTATCATTTGAGGCACCATATCTAAAAATATAATCTTTACCCTTTAAAGACTCTGAAAGATTTTTACCACCTTGAACAAGTTTTTCCAGCTTCATCAATACTCTTTTTACAATAACATTATTCATTGCATCACCGCAAATATTAAGCATATCAAGCAGCGCTACGCAGTTGAAAGTAAAAGCTGACCAGTTCGTGCAAATCGTGCCATATAAAGCTTTTCGAAAAAGTGGGCTAAATAATGGTACATTTAGCTTGAAATTTGCCCTAAATTTAATTCCTGGTTCAGTCTTGAGATATTGACGGAAAAATATCCACCAACACCTAGCCCAATCAAGACAAGCCACCAAAAAGCTAATCATAAAGTCTGAAATTGCAATAAGAACTTCTGTCGCAAATGGTGATAGCTTGGTGCATATCTTTATAAAAGCTGTTTAACTTGAGGAACGACTTGAACCATCATAAATGCCATCACAAGACCGATAACTACAAGGACAATCGCTGGATAAGTTAAAAGCTCCGCGAATCTTACTCATCATCGCTGCGTCTTTTTCCTGTTGAGTTGCAATACGACGAAGAGATTCATCAAGAGTTCCAGACATTTCACCGGCAGCAATTAAGGCAAGATAAACTTTATCGAAAACATCTGGAAATTTCGAAAAAAAGCATCCTTTAAACTTGAACCACTCTCAACTGAAGCCAAAATATCGTCAACAACAGCGCGCATTCGTTTTATTTTCGGTCTGCTCAGATACTGTTCGAAGAGCTTGCGCAAGCGGTAAACCAGCACCAATCAAAGTAGCAAACTGACGCGTGAAAACAATTTTGTCCTTGGTCGTAATTCGATTCAAGAAACTCATTAAAAGCATTTTTCTTGACCCACTTCATAGATATCATCTTGAAGAATATATCCTTGATCGATCAAAGCTTTTTCCGGCAGCGCGTTTGCTATCTGCCGAAATTTCACCCTATAACAATCTTTCCAGTAACCTTATCTTTTTACTTTGTAAGAAAATTTTTCATTTTAGCCTCTCATTAATCTTTCAAATTCAACCAAATCAACTGCGAACTCACGTGCATCATCATAAGTTACTACACCAGATTGCACAAGCTTAACAAGCGTGCGATCCATTGTCTGCATCCCCTGGTCTCCACCAGTTTGAATTATCGTATCAAGTTGGTGAGATTTGCCTTCACGAATAATGTTTTCGAGTGCAGGATTTTGCAACCATGACTTCAGCTGCAACAACTCGACCACCACTGATCGCAGGCACAAGCCTTTGAGCACAAATTCCTTGAATAATGTTTGCAAGCTGTGAACGAACTTGAGGGTTGTTGATGTGGCGGAAAAACGTCAATCATGCGATCGATAGATTGTGAAGCGGAGTTGGTGTGAAGTGTCGCAAACACCAAGTGTCCAGTTTCAGCAATTGTAATCGCTGCAGAAATGGTTTCGAGATCACGCATCTCACCGATCAAAAACGACATCTGGGTCTTGACGAAGCGAGCTTCGAAGAGCTGCAGAAAATGAGTAGGTATCATAATGAACCTCTCGCTGAACTATCGCCGAGCGCTTTGACTTATGAGTAAACTCAATTGGATCCTCAATAGTAATGATATGTTGTGCTTTTTCGCTGTTAATTTTATCAATCAAGGCAGCAAGAGTTGTGGATTTTCCCGAACCAGTTGGACCAGTAACCAAAACTAAACCACGCGGAAAAATCAGCGAAAGATTGAATAACTGGCGGCATACCTAATTCAGCAATTGTTTTAATTTGATTCGGAATCAAACGTAATGAAGCTGCTAAATTTCCGCGCTCATGAAAAGCATTAACTCGAAAACGACCAAGATCACCAAAGGCGAAAAGAAAAAGTCAAAATTCTTTATCCTTGACCAAGATTTTTCTGCTGATCATCGTCAAGGATAGCAAAAACCAACCGTTCAACTTCTTCGGAGTTTAGAGGGTTATAGCCTGCAAATGGCGCCAAGACACCCATCAAAGCCTCATCATTGGCGGTAAGCCAACTTGTAAGTGAAGATCGCTTGCATTTTTTTCGAACGATTTCTTCAAGTAAAATTTCAATTCTTAGATTTTTGATTCATATCTCTCCCTTTTTATGCGCTATCAGACGCAACCCTGTTTACTTCTTCTATTGTAGTGATTCCTGTTAATGCTTTTAAGATAACCGTCTTGGCGCATCGTAATCATTCCCTGCTGCATCGCAACTTTTTGAACCTCATGTGAAGTTGCGTGCTTAATGATCAACTGCTGAATCTCTTCTGTTACCTCCATAACCTCGTACAAAACCTGCGACCTTGATATCCACCTGGTGTTTGTGGCGTATCGCGACCTTTCACAAGAGTATAAGATTTTTGATTTGCGAGCGGTAGATTTTTATACCCTAAGTCAGCTGAAACTTTCTCAACTTCTTCTGGGGTTTTTGGTAATAACTGACCAACAGTTTCAATAATACTTTGTGTTTGGAGTGGTGAAGATTGATAGGTATTTCGCTTAGCCGCCACTCTTCGGACAAGTCGCTGTCCAATGATTGTATTCACGGTCGAAGCAATCAAAAAGGCTCAATCCCCATATCAATCAAACGTGGTAAAATTCCGGCAGCAGAGTTGGTGTGAAGTGTCGAAAACACCAAGTGTCCAGTTAGAGCAGCTTGAACCGCCAGGTTCGCAGTTTCACTCGTCGCGGATCTCTCCAACCATCACAATATCGGGGTCAAGACGCAAAATCGAACGTAATCCGGCAGAAAAAGTTAATCCAACTTCAGCATTAACTTGAATTTGGTTCACTCCGTCCATTTTTATATTCAACAGGGTCTTCAAGTGTAATGATATTGACCGAATCGTCTTTAATTTCTTTGATTAAGGCGTAGAGCGATGTCGACTTACCGGAGCCAGTTGGACCAGAAGTCAAAACCATTCCATTTGGTGCTGCAATCCCTTTCGAGAGTGTTCGAAGCGCACGCCCAGCATAACCCATTTCTTCAAGATTGAAAAGAGTTTCCCGTTTTTATCAAGAAGACGAATCACCACCTGTTCACCCCCAAACTACTGGCGAAATCGCAATACGAAGGTCGACTTCTTTACCGCTCACCGCTACGGCAAACTGACCATCTTGCGGTACGCGGTGCTCATCAATTTTTAAGCTTGAAAGAATCTTTGATACGTGAAATCAAAGCCGGTTCAATACTTTTTGGTAAATTCATAATTTCACGAAGAACACCGTCGATTCGGCAGCGAATTTTTAGTGATTTTTCAAGTGGCTCAATATGGATGTCTGATGCCTTTGCACGAACGGCATATTCCAAAATAGTATTTAAAAGCTTTTGAAATTGGTGAATCTTGAACAATTGTTTGAACTTGCCGTTTTTGATTCTGCATCAGCTTGAGTTTGCGCGTCAACATTTTTCAGCTAAAGCGTCAACACCCGAAAGGTCTGTTTTTATATTGATCCAAAAACATGTTTAATGGAGTTTTGGCTAGCCATAAATACTTTTTAGAGGGCGCTGAATTAAACTCGAAAAGATAAATCGACAGCCTGAATATTTGTTGCATCAAGCATCGCCACAGCGATTCTTCCTGTACTTCCGCGATCGGCACGGGCTATATTTCTTTCTGCAATATCAACACTAATCCAAATCGAGCGTTTCTTGTGGAATGGTCGTATTTTCAAGATAATATATGGAATTCCCGATACATGCGAAGTTGCATGAACAAGAATCTCATTATCTAGAAGCTTGTGTTCAATCATATACGACATTAAAGACTGATTGTTTAAACCAGCCTCTTTGATAGCCAACTCAATTTTAGATTCCTGAACAAGCCCCTCTTCAACAAGGAGTCTTGCAAGCCTATCCTGAATATCATTGGTTAGTAATGTCATTATATTCCTTTTAAAATTTATTTGGTATCTTATTGTCCAATATTAATTTGAACCGTTGGGTTAATAGCTTCTGAATTAAAAATATCACTACTTGGCTTCACATATTCGTTCGAAATGGGACTAGTTTCTTTAACCTCATAAGTTTGTTCGGAGAATCCACCCTGCGCCAAAGAATTAATAACCAAGTATGAAACCAAAACACTAAAACCCGCAATCAAAAAACAATCATCGCAATATCAGTTTTCATTATTTCGAACCTCCTGAAGCGCCAGTGCTTTTAGTTGCGTTATTTCCAGCTGCTGAATTTGTAGGCTTTGCAGTTTTCGTCAGCCTTAACACTCTTACTTTCGAGCTTCATTACATATTTAGGATAGTAGTAGGATTTAGCTGAAAAATTAAGGCTGAATCGGTTGGTTGAACGCTCAAACTTAAAGCTCGTAATATTGATTGCCCGAATAGATCTTTCCATTTTTCGAACAGTATTAATTAAATTATTAAGAGCTTCATCCTGAGACTTAGCAGCTTGTGCAGAATTTGCACCTTCAGCTTGAAATCAGCGAGATATTGTTGCTGAAAAATTGAATATCTTTTCACACCATTTGGAATTTTTGTTCGGATCCTCAATAGCAGAGGTTGAATTAGATGAAGAGGAGGAAGATGAGCCTCCAGAGCTTGAAGCGCTCACACCCGCAGAATCAGCAGAGTCAATACTAAATGAATCTAAAGTTACACCTTCAGAAAAATCTTTTTCTCAAGGCTAGCAGCAGAGCTGCAGCATTTTCACTATCCGGTAAAAGCATCAGCACAACACGAAGTCCGCCATCTTCAGCATTAGATTTTTAGATTTCGCTCGTTAAGGTTTGAGTCGGTTTCATACGAACTCAACTTGCTCTTAAGATCTTCAATATTCTGAATATTCTTTTGAATAGTTGAAATACTTTTTATCTTGTTCGCCAAGAACCTTAGCATTGAATGTAAACATCCTAAAAAGATAAATCATCCCAACAATAGAAGCACCGGCAATTAAAAGCAGCACCAGCTACCGCTAAAAACATCATTTGGTTGGCTTTATTGATAGCATTTCTCTTCAAAGAAAGCTACTTCTTTATTCTCGCCCATTACTTATTCTCCTTTTCAGAATCTTTTCGAATTTTGAGTGAAGATTCCAGCAGGAACCTGAACAGTTGAGGTCTGTCACATTCTTTCGGCCAAGAGTTTTAACTGCAAAAATTCTTTGAAGAGAATTTTAAAAGCTGCTTCGTTCAATTTAAAATTGATATGAAAACGCAAAACACTTTGACCTTGATCATTGGTTCAAGTGAACTTTCAGTTCGCGCAACCGATCCTTCTTCGGCAATCGTGCAAATATTGGCATCTTTTTTCGACTTCGCTAGCCTTACATTGAGAATCTTTACCGTCGTAAATAATTTGTGAATATTTAATTGTCTTAATGAAAGCTGCAAGAGCTGGAAAGCCATTTTTGTCTGACCTTCAATTGAAACAATTCGAGGTTTCAGGGTCATAATTTAACGCGGAAAACTGAACGGCGTTTTCACCAGTGGTTTTGGATTGCTGAGCAAAATTGTTCCAGTGGTCGTGAGGTATCTGGCGAAGCATTTCGAATTTTCTGAATAGCATTCAACTGATTTTCGGAGAGTAGCTGCTGTTTCACCATCTTGAATTTTTCTGCATATCAGAAAATGTTATTCAGATCTCACTAGTTTTAAGCTCATAAGTAATTCTGTGACCTTTTAGTCGTTAGGAATAATAAAACTACCCCAGCAAGCATCGCGCCACCAATAACTATAGACACAAAAAGTAACGATATTTCCGGGGCTGTTGAGCTTCAAGAAGATCTCTTTTAACATCTGGTAAAAGGTTAATTTCAACCATTATTTATTACTCCTTTCAGCTAAACCAACAGCGACCTGCAGAGTTCGTACCGATAGCTGAAACCTGTTGCTGATATTTTGCTGGAACATTAACATTCTGGAAAAGGGTTTGCAGAATACGATTGAATTCGGTTTTCGAAGAAACATATTCTGGCATTTGAGGAATAACCCCAGAAAATCCTGATAGCGAAATTACTCCAACTTGAACATTTTGATATTTTGTTCCTAAAAATTTTTAGTTGATTTAGTAATTTCTGAACAAAGTTCTCAAGTATAATTTCAATAGCACGAAAAACCTGGCCTTCAAGTTTATCTTGGGCTAAACCAAATTTCATAATAAATTGGCGAGCTTGATCTTCTTTAATGTTCAGATTTTTGGGTTGCAGATTTTACTAAACTCGATATTCCAATAGGAATCGTTCGAACAAGTCTTGGTGCGCCTTGATATACGATGGATAAATCCGTAGAAAGTTCACCCATATCAATAATCAATTGAGCTTGACCAGATTGATTAGTCACGATTAGGGCACGAGTCATCGCTAAAGAATCAGGCTCACTGCTAGCAACATTAAAAACCTAAACCTTCAATAAATTCCATCTTCTCTTCACTATAAGCTTTAGCTGTGCTCGCAAGTAAAATCTCTAACGAATCAGGATTCGAAAGCTGATTCACCAGAAGAGCCCAATCAACTTGAGCATCATCAACCGCCATTGGAATATATTGGTCAACTTGATATTTAATATGCAATTCTCATGTCCTGCTTGGTACTTCAAAAATTGTTATCAATGTCTTCTGGGACGTCAAGACTAATCGCTACATTTTTGTTTTAATATCACTCTGCCCGATCATCGTTGAGATAATTTCTCCCCAAACGACGACGGCTTTCATCAGGAGTACTCAAAACCAATTGAGGGTCGACTGGTGTATAACCGAGGCCAGATCAAATTCAAGAATTCTCCAGCTTTCGAAAGTTGGGACAGCTACGAATCGCATTTGTTCCAATATCTAACGAGAAGAAATCGCCCACACCTTTAATATTAATCATGCCTATATTTTAACATAAACGTAATTAAAAATCAAGCTTTTTATTTTTATTTTACAAACTTTTATGTTAAAATAAAAGACGATAAAGGAGATTTTATGGGTTTATCAATTGGAATTGTTGGACTACCAAATGTTGGCAAATCAACACTATTTAACGTACTATTAATAATGATATTTTAGCAACAAATTACCTTTTTGCAACAATTGAGCCAAATACTGGAATTGTGCTAGTGCCAGATCAAGATTAAATAAATTGTGAGATTTATGGTTTCATAAAAATTATTCCAGCCACTGTGACTTTTGTTGATATTGCGGGCTTGTTGCTGTGCTTCGAAAAAGGTGAAGGATTAGGAACAAATTTCTCATAAATATTCGCCAATGCGATGCGATAGTCCATATCGTCGAGCTTTCAGTAAACTAACGATATTGTCCACGTATCAAAATGAAGTTAACCCAAAAATGACATTGAAGTTATTAATACTGAGCTAATCCTGGCAGACATTCAAACTATTGAAAACCTGGCTGCCAAAGCTTCAAAGAAAAAGCTAGCCAGCTCTCAGAAAACAAAGTCGACTACTTGAACAAATTAGCTTTGAACAACTTCAATCTGAAATATATTATCAAGCTATAAAAGATTTAGACTTAGAAGCTGTTGCTGATTTACACTTGTTGACAGCTAAGCCTGTAATTTACGCCTTTAACGTTGACGAAAATACATTGATCGATGACGCGAGTGAACTTGCGAAATGGTTCTACCCGCAAATTCTATCTTTGTCTGCGCAAAAACTTGAAGAAGAATTGAAGGGATTAGACGAAATGATGCAAAAGATTTACTCGAAAAAGCTATGGAGTAAAAAGAAACTGGGCTCAACCAAATGATCACGCAGCTTACGATACTCTAGGGTTTACAAAAAGCTACATGACTGCTGGACCAAAGAAGGGTGCACGCCTGGACAATCAAAAAGGCTGGACTGCACCACAGGCAGCTGGCGTTATCCATACAGATTTCGAAAAGAGGATTTATCGCTGCACAAGTTATAAATTACAATGATTTAGTGGAATGCGGTGGCGAACTGGAAGCTAAAAACCACGGTAAAAATTCGAACTGAAGGCAAGGATTACGTAATGTCCCTAATGATGTTGTTGAGTTTAGATTCAATGTATGAAAAACCCAAGACCGATGAATTCGGTCTTTTTTATTTACTCGTCTTTCCTTAAAATATAAAAATCTTTCTTGATTACCTTTCGTTCCTTTTAACTTCACTATCTCTTTATTCTCTATGTATAAATTATTTGAACGGCACCAATTTTTCAAAAATCTTGAAGAATTTTTCTACGGTAAGAGTTATTTTTTAACGCCATTAACCGTTCCGTTTCTTCCTGCTTCAAACTGCGGTTTGACCATTGCCACTATTTTTCGTGTTCTTATTAGAAAGATTTACGACACTTGGAAGAATTTCCTTTATAGATATAAAAACTAACATCAATAACCACTACGTCGATTTTTCTGATCTGTTTTAAAGTTTTCGAATATCGGTTTTTCTCATGTAGTTCAACTTTTTGTTCAATCTTAATTTTGGATGCAACTGATCTGTGCCAACATCAACAGCAACAACTTTATTGGCGCCATTCTTCAAAGAATAATCCGTAAACCCCTCCCGTACTCGAGCCAACATCTAGAACTGTTTTATTACAAAAATCAATTCTGCATAGCTACACTTTCTAGCTTCAATCCTGCTCGCGATACGTATTGAACTTGCTGAAGGATTTTTAATTCAGAATTGACATCAACAAAACCCGGTTTAGTTCTCTTAATACCATCAACTGTAATCTTACCAAGCTTTATATAATTTTTCAGCCTGGGAGCGACTCTCAACCATTTTTCTGTCTACTAATAGATTGTCTAATCTAATTTTCATATCTTATATTATACTATATTTCTAATATAATTTCAGTAATCATATGTTGTTCAATATTTTTATACAATATAAAAATAGGCTGAAATTTGAGCCTATTTTATATTAACCTAATTATTTTTGTCGTTCTCGATATTCACCAGTCAGTATCAACTGAAATAACATCATTTTCTTTAATAAATGCAGGAACTTTAACAGTTATACCAGTCTCGAGTTCAGCATCTTTTAGAACGCTTGAAGTTGTATCACCCTTCACCACATTCTCAGTATAAACGACTTTAAGCCAAACATTTTTTAGGTAATTCAACATTGATAACTTTTTCCATCAAAAATTGCAAATTCAATTCTTCTGCCTCTTTTAGATAACCTGCAGCATCGTCAATAATATCTTTCGAAAGTTGAAATTGTTCAAATGTTTCTGGATCCATAAAATGGAAATCTTCACCATCGTTATAAAGATATTGAACTTTTCTTATTTGTAACTTCTGCAGGTTCAACTTTATCTTGACCTTTAAAAGTTTTGGGTAGCAAAGCACCCGTAATAAGGTTCTTAATTTTTAAGCTTACGATACTTCCACCACGACCTACAACTTTTTGGTTATATTCGACTACGCGATATGGTTGACCATCAAGCTGAAAAACTACACCTTTTTAAATCAGTTGGTTGATACATTTTCCTCCTTAAAATATTTTTAAAAATAAATCTTTCCCCACCCAGTTTTGAGCGAGGAAGATTCGAAAATCAATTAAGCATTTTGTTACGAATGCCAACAATGCCAAATGGCGAGCTCGTTTGATAGCCACCGCCAGTTGTCGCTGCTGCTTAGCGCTCAAACCAGTTTTTGTAGCTGGCTCAATTTGACCATAGATGTTTACAAATTTCTGCAATGTTTTAACATCTCGGTAATCAAAATACGCTGGGATTTCTCGTTTAAATCGTTTAGCCATTTTTACTCCTTAGTTAATTAGAATGGAATGTCAGATGAATCGATTGGCTCATCTGAAAAGTCGTCACTAACAGTTGGCTCTTCAGCTTTAGTGCTAGATGTAGGATTTCCGCCGACTACCGTCGCTAACAAAGCTAAATTCTTCGACCACAACATCAATCGCACTTCGATTTTTACCAGTATCTTTATCTTGCCAAGTTCGTTGTTGCAAACGACCGCTCACAAGTAGTTGGCGACCTTTCGAAACATATTTCGAAATCGTTTCGCCAGTCTTACCCCAAACAGTACAATTAATAAAACTGGTTTCTTCTTGGCGTTCACCGTTAGTACTATTCCAGTTCGGTTAATAGCAAGAGTGAAACTTGCAAAGATTTTAGCCGTTTGGAGTTGTTCGAAGTTCTGGGTCTGCAGTTAAGTTTCCCATCAAAATTACTTTGTTAAAAGCCATAACTATCTTCTATCCTATTCTTAAAATTATTTTTCTTCTGATTCTACAACAGGTTGCGATTCTGCTTTAACGAGCAAGTATCGCAAAACTTCGTCGGTCAATGTTCAAAGTGTTGCTGATTTTTGGTGGTGCAGTAGCTGGAAGCTTAACATCCATTGCAACATAAATCGCAAACTCTTGACCTTTAATAGCGTAAAGCAAGTTTTTCTTACCCCAGTTGTCTTCTTTTTGCGATCTCACCGCCGTTGGCGGCAATCAAACCTCGAACTTTATCAGCGCTTTTTCAAGGTCGCTTTCGAAGTCTGGATGAACAAGAACTGTAAGTTCATAATCCTTCATTTTTACTCCTTTAGGTTAAAGCCTGTTCTCTCAAACAAGCCGAGTTAATATTCCTTTAAATTATATCATTTTTGGAGAAAATCAATAAAAACTCCGATATTTCTTTAATTTTAAGAATCTCTTGAATATCACTTCCTTGTGCAGTAAAAATTTTCACTAATTTTAGCTTTCCTTCAATAAATCGTAAACCCACAAATCAGTGTTTGCTCTCTGCCATAAATTAAAAATAAACCCTCCGTTAATATATTTAACATATTTTAAAGTAAAATAATAGATACTGAGATTTTCAAAAATATCGGCGAATTGAATTATTCACCGATTTCTTCATAGCTAGAAACAAGCACTTGGCGTGGCTTTGAGCCATTTGGCGGACCAACGATTCCTTTTTCTTCCATATCATCAATCAATTTTGCAGCGCGACTGTAACCAATCCCAAGTCTGCGCTGCAAGTAGCTGGTCGAGGGCTTTTCGAGCTTCAATAACAATTCTTGCAGCCGTTTCGAAAGTTTCATCAGTTGAAGAACTTCCGCCATTCATTACAATTCCCCCATCGAGGCTTGACATTTGAACTGGTTGGAAATAACTTCATCGTTATATTGTGGAGGTCCTTGAGAACGAATAAAATTAGTCACTCGTAATACCTCCTCATCAGTTACCCAAGCACCCTGAACACGCTTCAAATTAGAAGCTCCGTTCATATAGAAAAGCATATCACCATAACCAAGAAGTTTTTCAGCACCACCACGGTCAAGAATCGTTCGAGAATCGCCATTTGCAGCAACCTTAAATGCAATACGGCTTGGTACATTGCCTTTAATTAATCCTGTAACAACACTAACAACTGGTTTTTGAGTTGCAAGAACAAGATGAATTCAACTGCACGCGCCTTTTGAGCAATTCGTACGATCATAGCCTCAACATCTTTAGAGGCTGCCATCATCAAATCAGCGAGCTCATCAACAACGATAACGATATATGGCAAAGGTTCAAGTAGTTCAGGCTCTTCCCTTCTGGTGTGTTTTTCTTGATTTTTCATTTTTGAAATTACATGCTTATTATAGCTTTTTAATTTCTTTAATTTTTTCATCAGCCAAAACACGGTAGCGTCGCTCCATTTCATTAACCGCCCATCGAAGAGCTGAAAGTGCTTTTTCGGAATCATTAATAATTGGCGTTAAAAGATGCGGAATATCTTCATATGCGGTCATCTCCACAACTTTTGGGTCAACCATAATTAACTTTAATTCACTCGGCGAATGGCGATAGAGTAAGCTAGTAAGTAATGCATTCATCATCACAGACTTACCAGAACCAGTTTGACCAGCAATCAAGAGATGTGGCATTTTTGCCAAGTTTCCAACGACTGGGTGTCCGGAAATATCTTTACCCTATTGCAAAAGTTAATGGATCGTGCGAGTTTTCCCACTCTTTAGAATCTAAAACACCATAAAAGCCGAACATCGGCCGACTTCAAATTTGGAATTTCAATACCAACTGCACGCTTGCCCGGAATTGGAGCTTCAACGCGAATTGCTTCAGCCACTAAATTTGGCGCAATATTATCGCTAAGATTTTCAATTCTGCTTAATTTAACGCCACTTTGCGGAACTAAAAGTATATTGAGTTACTCTTGGGCCAATATTTGCGGCTTCCATTTCAACTTCAATATTAAATTCACTCAAAGTATTCTTAATTGTGCGCGCATTTTGCTCAACATCACCAGCATCAGCAGGAGCTTGAGATTGTTCGAGGAGGCTAAAATCTGGTGTTTTTCCATTTCGAATCATCAAAAATAATCAGCATTTTTCTGGTTTTTATTTTCTTCTTTCGAAACCTTTTTCTAAACTTTTAGGAATCCGTATTAAGCCCTTCTTCTCTTTTAGTATATCTTTTTCTTGTGATTTTTATCTAAAACCACAACACCAGCATTTAGCTTAATTTCTGATTTTTCTTCAGCAGAATCATTAACTTTTTCAACAGCATCGATTCCTTAGCTTTTTCAAAAACCTTGGCATTCTTAGATTCATTTGCAAAATCGCTAGTTTTAAAGCATTTCTCCAATCTTTTTAATCACCACGATTGGTGAAACTCGTAAAATCGAAAAGAAGCGTAATTGAAATTAACAAAAAGATAAATAATTGCTGCCACCATTGAATTAACCATTGCTAGCATAATTTTATTCGAAACTTCTCCGCTCCAACCTCCATAATGAATACCAGCCGAAGTTTTAAATAGACCAAAAATCCACTTAGCCAAATTAAAATTAGAATTAACCCGAAAAGTGTTTAAAGTGGAAATCTATTTTGCTCGTCACGAAAGATTTCAACAGCAATAAAAATTAGAACTGCGGGCAAAAGAAGTTGCCCAGCCCATAAGCCAAGTACTTTATGAATTGCAACCAATGCTGAACCGCCAGCGCCAAACCAGCCCAAAACAAGAAAAAGTGAAAAAGCAATCAAAATGACTGCGCCAACCTGTGCCCAAAAACCAGCTGGCAAAACACTTTGTTTTGGAGCTGAAACTTTTTAGATTTACCTTTTGTTGATTTTTACTTGTTTTTAGCCATAATCAATTTATATTATATCACAAAAATGTTTTTCGAAAACTATTTTTAACTCTTTAATTTGCTAGCAATTTCAAGAATTGTTGACTCAACTAAATTCAAGGATCAATACTTTCAGTTTTAATAATTTCATCTACCTGCGTGAATTTTTGAAACAATCTCCAGCAAGTTGGCTTTCACTCAGATTTTGCACAAAATTCTCCATTTTTTCCTAAAGCAAGTATTCGCACCGATTTCTTTAGCAATTTCTGCCGTAGCTTTCCCAATATTTTTACCGATTTTTAAAGCTGCTAAATTAAAAATTTGTGTTGAAATCATTCTAAAAAGCGAAAACTCCATCTTCGCCATCTGTAATTTTTAATTTTCGAAAACTCTTCTTGCAACTTCAAAAATATCACCCAAAAACATCATTTCGATAATTGCAAATGCATTGCTCTCAATATTTTGTGGAACAAATTCAAGAATATTTTGTTCATTAGCCTCGCTAATTAACGCTATGATTGCGTCACGTATTCGCCATTCATCAACACCAACCCAAGAAATCAAAAACTCGCCGTTTTATTATCAAGCGACAAACCTTGTTTTTGCAAAAGTCGTGCAAACTCTGCCAAATTTTTCGAATCTCTTGCAGTTAAATTCTTAAATTCATATAATTCAACAATTTTCGAAATCGCCTTATAAACAACTGAGCGCTTATCAATTTTTATCTTCAATTAAACAAAGATGAACATCGGTTGAAATTCTTGGTAAAATTTCAGATAAATTCTGCCAAATTTCTGAGTTTTCGCTCAAATTTCGGATATAAACAAAACGTTTTTCAGATAACAAACTAACGCCACAAATTAAACTCAAAAAAATCACTCTTCGAAAGCTCGTCAGAGTTACTTTTTGAATTTCAAAACTAGATCTTTCAGCATCAATCTTCATTTTAGCGAGCTGAGCAGTGCGTTCATAAGAATTATCACCATAAAGAATTGTTGTTTTTCCACCAATCATCAGTTTTCGCTACCTTTAATTTTTTGGCAATTTGTGCAAAAATGTGTTCCTCTACCACCAACACGAATTTTTGATATTTCTGTTCCGCAGCGTCTACAAGGCTCGCCATCTTTATGATAAACGGCGGCATAATTTAAATAATTTCCGCGTGAGCCATCTGCATTAACATAATTTCGGTCGGTTGATCCACCTCTTTTAATCGATTCATTCATCACAAAACGAATCGCCTCATGCAAATTCACAAAATCTTCGTTTGAAAAATCTTTAATTCTAGTTTCAGGGTGAATTTTTGCTCGCCACAAAGCCTCATCAGCATAAATATTTCCAACACCGGCAATAACACTTTGTTCCAAAAGTGCAGGGTTTTATCATACTATTTTGTTTTTCGAAAGACGATTTTTAAAAATTTCAACCTGTAAAAATTATCCTCAAGAGGTTCAGGACCAAGCTTTTGAAAAATGGCAAATTTTCAATTTCTAGGTATTGGTAATAGTTTCATATAGCCAAATTTTTCGCTGGTCATTAAAAATAATTTGGTTTCATCTTCAAAAATCAATCTCAACTCTTGTTGATTTATTTGGAAGATCATTCAAAAATCCTCATTTGGATGCCCCTGCGCCCCAGTTTTTCTTCGCCACGATAAACCATTTGACCTGTCATTCGAAGGTGCGTTACAAGCGACCAACCATTCTCTAGTTCAATAATTATAGCTTTTCAGCGGCGGCGAACATTCTCGAAATTTCAGCACCAATCATAAAATCCTGAACATCTCTTTTCAGCATTCGGAAAACTTTTTGGGCCAATCGCGTTTAACTTTCGAAATTTTCTTTTTAAAATTAGTCGATTCAAGCCCTTTACAACTGTTTCAACTTCCGGTAATTCTGGCATTATTCCTCCTTAAATTCTTTAGACAAATTCATTCCAATTTTGATATAAAAATGCGTTTATTCAAGTTTCTTAGCAACTTCAACATTTTGCAAAGAATCATCAAAAAGTAAATTTCATTTAAACAAGCCTCACTTTTTATCAATTGCAATTTCGAAAATCTCTTTCGAAGGTTTCGAAAAACCAACCTCGCCCGAGGGTACTAAGAAATCAAAGAGCTCTTCCTGCTCCTCTTTAGAAAAAGCTGATTAAATTGATATTGTGCGACATTAGATAAAACGCCAATTTTCGAACGCTTTAGCTTTATTTTTTTAGAATAAAAATTCAATATTTTTGATCTTTTGCCAAACATACTCAAAAAGATGCTTTGAAGAAAAGCTGGCGAAAAAAACCAGCACTCCGAAACAATCAAAAATTAAAAACTTTATCGTTTAACTTCATTTATTCCAAGATCAGTGAACGATTTGCTCATGTCCAGGAACTTGCGCAATAAACAAATTTTTGCAATTGTTTAGTATTTGCAATAAGTGAACCTTTCGAACCTGAGCAAGTTGAAGTCAGAGGTGTTTTTCAGTTTTATCATCTTTTAGCATCGAAAAATCATAAGATGGCCAGTAGCACAAACGCCAGCTAAATCATCTGCCTCTCGCCGCTAAAAAGGAGTTCCTTTCATCATATTAGCTTTTATTTAAAGCATTCACAGTTGCGTATAAGATTCAGCATTATTGTCAAGCTTAACCTCTTTAATTACTTCACCAAGATAACCTTTGTAAGTTGTGAGTTTTCGAAATTTTTGGTGAAACCTCAACCATGTAAGAACGAAAATTCTCTTGCGCAACAATCGGCCTCACGACCACCATTTTAACACTACGATTCTGGTCAGAGCTTAACAATTCTTTGCCGAAGGCGAATTATCTTCTTTCGAAGTTTCATTGTTCGCCTGTTGGGCCCTGATCTGAACTATTTCCACCATTCATAAATGTGTTAACAATTGTTACGACCGTAATAATCGAAAAGAATTGCAATTGCAATAATCAATAAAAAATTGGTGCAATTCGTATAAGTTTTTCCTTCATCTTAACCTTTCCTTAAAACTTTTAATCCAAATATTCGTGAAGTTTTTGAATCTTTATGCTTTTTAATTTCATTAAAGCCTTAGCTTCAATTTGACGAATTCGCTCACGAGTAACCGCAAATTCAAGACCAACTTCTTCAAGTGTGTGGCTTTTCGTGCCATTTAAACCAAAAACACATTTTCAAAATTTTTTTCGTTCACGATCGGAAAGTGTTGAAAAGAATTTCACGAACCTGCTCTTTCAGAAGCTGAACTGTTGCAGACTCTTCTGGGCTGGCAGTATCTTCATCTTCAATAAAAATCACCAAGTGTCGATTCTTCACCTTCTTCTCCGTCGCGACCAATTCCTGCATCTAGCGAAGTAATATCTTGCTTAATCTTCTGGATATATTCAATTTTTCAACATCCATATCCATTTCTTTAGCGAGTTCTTGGTTGGTTGGCTCACGGTTTAATTCTTGCGTCAATCGGCGAAGTTCGCATAAGTTTATTGATTGTTTCAACCATGTGAACAGGAATTCGAGATTGTTCGAGCCTGATCCGCAATCGCACGCGTAATCGCCTGCCGAATCCACCAAGTTGCATAAGTTGAGAATTTAAAACCTTTACTTGGGTCGAATTTATCGACCGCACGAAGAAAGCCCTGTGTTTCCCTCTTGAATCAAATCAAGCAATTCAAACCACGACCAGAATATCTTTTTGCGATTGAAACAACCAAACGCATATTTGCTTCAGCCATCTTATCTTTTGCGCGACGATCTCCTGCATTGCTTTTTCAGCAAGCTCAGTTTCTTTCAAGCGAAAAAGCGGAATCTTGCCGATTTCGCGAAGATACGATTCGAACACTGTCATCTGTTATATCATCAGTGTAAGTTCCGCTTAATAAGTCTTCTTCTATAATGTCTTCTTCATCCTCAACCGCAAGATCGTTGAAAAATCCGGTTCGAAATCATCAAGAGAAAGTGTTGCGTCGACAACACCCTCTTCATTAAAACTTCTTCTGGTAGTTCTTTCTTATTCTTACCTTTTTGCCACTATTTAACTCCTTATTTAATTGAATAATCTCCAACAAGATCTTCGTTTTCAAATTTTTCATCACCTTGAATTTCAGCATTTTCGAGCTGTTCTTGAAGATTCTCTTTTTCTTTCTTGCAGATTTTGGGTTTTAACTTTCTGAATCAAACGCTTCATTTCGTCAGTGGCACTGCCTTTTTATATTTCCGAGTCGTTCGTCAGCCTTTAATAGAAGTATTTTAACATATTCATCAAAGCTTTTTCAAGAGTTCTATATCTTCAGATTTCAATATTTCTAGAATTTTTATTCCGCTGCTTGTTATGCAAAATATTATTTTTGTAGCTCTCTCAACATTTTTGGCAAATTTCTGCTCTTTAATCGCAAGAGCTAGCAAATCATCTTCATAAAATATATTCGTCAATGAATCTATCGTTAGCTTTTTCAATTTTTAATCCGCCTTTTTTTGGTTTTTGTAGTTTTAGGTTTTTCATCAATTTTCCCGAGCAATATAGCTTTTCAGAAACACCAATCCTTTTTGCAATTTGCTCGATATAAAAATCTTTTTCCACAGGATCATTTAAGTTTTCCACAAGTTTCAGTGCCGTTGTGGAAAACTCCTTTTTCCTACGGCGGTTGCAATATTTAGCCGCTTTTCATATTGGTCAAAAATCCATTCTATCGCCGGTTGCGGTTTCGAAATTGAATCATTCAAAGTTCCAAATCTTTCTGAATTAGTTCATCTGGATCTTTAGCTTCACCTGCCGATTGGTTTAAAGTGATGATTGAAAAGTTCCACTCCAGCTTGTTGCCCCAATAAAATCGCTCGCTCGGTAGCGCTAATTCCAGCCTGATCACTGTCAAAACAGAGACGAACATCATTCGAAAATCGACCAAGAGCCTTCAAATGATGAACTGTCATTGCCGTACCGGCTGTTGCAACCACATTTTTACACCAGCTTGATGACTCGAAATTACATCCATGTTCCTTCAACCACAACCACAAAACCGACTTTTCGAATTTCATTTTTGCTTGCGAAAGACCAAAAATATTCGAGATTTATCATAAAGCAAAGTTTGAGGTGTATTTAAATATTTTTGGAGCATTCGGCTCATCTTTGATAACTCGGCCAGTAAAACCAACCGGTGAGCCACTCCGAATCCTGCAGAGCGATAACCATTCGGTTTCGAAAAAGATATCTCCGCCAAATCGGTTTAACAACCCAGCATCACGAATATCGCTCATCGAAAAAAACCCTTTTTTTCAACAGAAAAATTAGTGAGTGTTTTTGGCCATTAGGGTGCGAAACCAATTTTGAATTCCTGCACAATTTCTTTCAAAAGTTTGCGATTTCTAAAAACATATCTCAAAAGCCTCTTTTATCACGGATCAACATATGCTGATAAAAATTCGCACTGATTTGCAAAATTTTTCGAAGTCGTTCCTTTTTTTCAGCGATTTCTTTAGAGCGTTTTGAATCGAAAGTTTCAATTTCAACGCCAGCCTTTCTTGCTAAAAATTCAAGAGCCTCACGAAAATTCATACCTTCAACTTCCATGATAAAACAAAAAAATGTCCCCACCTTTTCCAGATGAAAAAAAATCAGTGCCAAATTTGTTTATCGGGGCTAATTATAAAACTCGGAGTTCGCTCATTTGTCCAAGGGCTAAGTGCTTTAAAATTACGCCCAGTTCGCTTGAGCTCAAGATATTCGCCAGCCAAATCTTCAATGCTTATTCTTGCTTTAATTTCGTCTCTGGCATCATTCATATCTATATTTTAACATAAAAAGCAGCCCTCATCAATCAAAAATTGGGCTGCGTTTCAGAAGTATTTTTGCTTTATGGTAATTTTCAAGCTGTTTTGAAGATTCTATAAGGTTTTTCGATCTTTTCATATACTGACTTTTTGTGAAGATGGTGAAGCTTTTTACGCCGCACAATTAAATCTTTTACACGAATCAACTGATACGCCATTTCACGCGAATAAACTTCGTCAATTGTTGCATTCAAGAAAGCATCATCAAGGGTTGCATTAAGTTTATCGAAAATTGCGTCAGTCTGTTTAATTGCTTGTGAGTTCTTTTTGAATCTCCACGCGGAACCTCAATTTTTCGGCTTTTTCATAAATTCTTTTTAAGTCTTGCTCATTCGAACTAAGCGAGGTGTTAATTCCAGCATTAACGGCAGCCAAATCCGAACTTTTAATCTTATTTTGGAAAGATTTTTGTGGTTTCTTTGATTTTTCGAAATATTGTAATATGCACGAACCACCGCCCTGAGTATCGCTATCCCCCTTATTCCCTGTCATTATAATAAATAGCGAGAAAAATAGCGAAAGTACCAAAACTGAAGCACCTAAAATTTTTACCTTTAGTCCAAAAACAGAGCAGCTTTCTTTGGCGCAATCTTATTAAGATATTCAACCGTATATGGGTTTTCGGTTGTAGTATCTTGTGAATAATTTTTGATTAGGTATTAAATTTGGTGCAGCTTGCTGATTTTGAACGGATTGGATTGGTTGTGTCGGAAGTGCGGATTATTTTTGGTAATTATTTGGGTATTGCGGAAAATTCTGTTGTGCGCCAAAGTTTTGGTTTTGACTGTTAAATTGCTGTTGTGGAAATTGACCATTTTGAGTAAAATCGTTTGAAAAGCCACCATAATTCTGTTGTGGTGGATAGGGTTAGAGGGATAATTATTTGGCGCGCCAAAGTTTTGGTTTTGACTGCTTTGATTCCAATCTTCATTCGGTTTCATACTACTTATGATTATATCACAAAAAGTTTTTCGCAAAAGAAAACTCCTGTGTTCATAAAAGCCACCTTACTAGAAGTTCACTTAAATAAATAATGTTAGTTTTAATAAATCTATTCGCAAATTAACCGATAGCTCAACCGTAATAAGTCTTGCAGCTCATAGGCAGCGACTTGCCCTTGCCCAATGATCAAATTCCAATCACGCTCGTTCATTAATTTAGAAGGGACCACGCTCTCCTTTTCGCGCAAAATTCGCGCTAATTGCGCACCAGTTTTTCATTTCAACGTTTAATGGTTTTTGAACCGTCATGGATAATTGCAAAAATTGCCTTCAGTTCTTCACTCTCTGTAATTTTCGAAAGAATCTTTTCACCAGTCTCACGCTCAAAATCACCAAAGCTCACCAGCCATTTTTCTTGCCAAATTTTTTCTAATTTATCAAAATTAACTTCAAAAATTTCAAGCTTATTTGCTTCATCTTTTTCGGACTTCTGCCGCATCAAAAGTTAACAAAAATCCTAATTTCATCTTGACTCATTATTTTTCACCTTTTTAAATAAAATTTCAACTCTTCAATCGAACCACGAATATCATCCAGCGCACGGTGATTTTCGGGCTTTGCAAAACCCGTTTAAACTTGGCGCTCATCACAACTTTCCACGCCGAAAACATCCAGCATTCGATAATGCAACATTTTTCAAGTTTTTCCATTCTGTACGAATAAATCGGCGATCTTGGTGAATTGAATTTCCACCCAAAAAGAATTTTTCTCGCCATTCGAAAGTTCTTCCGCAAAGTTTTTCTTCTACAAATTTAATTAAGTCCGCTTCAACTTCTTGTGAATTTTTAGTAGCACGAGAGTTTTGTAATTTTTAAAGCATCGCGCGTTTCGCTAAAAGTATCCCAAAAACTCGCCAACCATTCGGCTTTCGAGTGTTTTTATCAACTTTAACTGCACTTTCAAAAGTGGCAATTTCATTAAAATCCCAGTCTGTCGCAATTGCGGCAACTTCTAAAATCCGGTCTTTTTGCGGATCAAGACCAGTCATTTCTAAATCAATCCAAAAGAATTTTTCGCGTTTTTCATTGTTTTAAATTATATCATTTTTAGTAGAATAGCAAAAACTAATCTAAAATTCCAAAATCTTCAAGCTTTTTAGAATTTGAAATATCAAAAATCGGCAATTTTTTGTACGCCGAAGTTGCGAACAAAATGCACCGCAGCCCAAATTTTCACCCAAATCTTCTGCTAGCGAACGAATATAAGTCCCGCTCGAAACATGTGTGCGAACTTTTTAGCTTCGGAAAATTATAACTTAAAATTTCAAAGTCAAAAACTTCAACCGTACGTTTAGGAATTTCAAAATCTTCACCCTTTCGCGCTAAATTGTAAGCGCGCTTACCATCAATTTTTAATCGCACTAAAAGCTGGCGGCGTTTTGTTCGATTCTGCCCAAAAAGTTAGTTTTGATTTCTTTTTCAATCTGTTCGAAAGTTGGAATTTCAAAATTTTTCACATTTCGAAATCTCGCCTTCAGGGTCGCCCGATGCTGGAAATTTGGCCCAAGTGTAAATTCAGCCTCATAGACTTTATCAAGCTTAGTGAGACTCATCGCATTTTTAGTTTCTTTACCATATAGCAAAACTAAAAAGCCCGGTCGCAAAAGGGTCGAAACGTTCCTATATAGCCAACTTTCATTTTTACCAAACTCATTTTTTTAGCACACGGCAATTCTTGCCACAACACCAAAAGCTAGTAATTCCAGCGGGCTTATCAATTAAGATTCGCCCGCTATCGTTTTCGAAAAACGCCATTTTACATTCCTGGAATTCTAAACTGTGATGGATCGTTAGGATTAAATTTGATCCGTCATTATTTTATCGCCACTATTTTGTGCGCCCATTGCTGGTTGTTCTGCCGGACTTGGAGCTACGTTAAAATTTGGAATTTCTGGTGGCATTGGCATAGTGTTGAAATCTGGCATAGCTGGTGGCATTGGCATTGCAAAAATCATTTGAATTTTGCACTGGATTACCTGCCGCATATTGTTCATTCGAAATCGGATTACTTGATTCGAAATTTGAGAGAGGTTGAATAGTTTCAGCTTGCGCATAAGGTTGAGTTTCTGGAATGAAGTTTATATTTTCTCGAGGTTCTTCGTAAACCGCATTCTGAACTCCACTATGGCTAAAAACATAGTCATTATTTTGCGGATTTGAAGTTGCCACAGAGTTTTCCCCACGAGAAATTCCGCTTGGCTCATACGGTTGAGCACCCATTAAGCTACTTGCAATTTGAGTGTTTTCAACTGGATGATAATATTCATCACCCTGACCTCGCATTGAAGCTTGTTCAATTTCTGGCTGAGCAGAGATTTCAACTGGATTTTGTTGTTCAAAAACTGAGTGTAATTTCTGATTGAGCAATTTGAGGTTCAGTAGGTTCAAAGATTTGTGGTTGTGAGTTTTCGAAAGTTGGAACCGAAATTTCAACTTGGCGAGCCGGCTCAAAAAAACCTGCCCCTGAACTGGAGCTTCAGCAATAAATGCATTTGGATTTTCGAAAGGTACACTGGGTGCTGGAATTTCTGGCGCATAATTTTGCATTGGTCCTTCAACCCAAACCTTGTGCATTTCCGGATTGAATAGCTTGTTCAATTTCTGGCTGAGCAGGAATTTCAACTGGATTTTGTTGTTCGAAAAACTGGGTAACTTCTGATTGAGCAATTTGAGGTTCAGTAGGTTCAAAAGGTTTGCGGTTGTGAGTTTTTCGAAAGTTGGAACGTTTTGATCGGCTAGAATTTCTTGGTCTTCTATCGAACTTTGCGTTGAATTTTTCATTTTGACTTTGTTCTTCCTTAAAATCTTTGCTTGAATCTTCGAAAATTTCTTCATTAGAACTTCCTTGAGAAGTTTCTTGATTTTGTTCAAAAGTTTCAGCTTTTTCAAGTTCAGCAAAAGCATTTTCCGGTGTATTAATGTTTTTAGCTCATTTAAAAGATTCTTTCAAGTTCATCTTCAGCCTTTTTCAGCTTCATCTTTTTGCTTCTTCATGAGCAATTACAAAAAGCACCGTCCACGTTTCTGTTCGGTTTTCGAAACTTGCTTTTTATCTTCTTTTCGCCAGAAAAGCTCTTCGAGTGCTTCTTCCATTTTAGCGTGTGCGGCAAATTCACCCGCTTTTTCTTCAGCTTCACGGATTTTTGAAACCACAAGTTGCTGGTCGGCGCCAGATGAAATAAGTTTTGCTGCAAGGCTCATAACTTCAGCCGTAGCTTTCGAATTTGAGAAACGATCAGTTTCAGCAACAATTCAGTCAAAAGAGCAGTTGCGACTGGTTGAGTAAGATTTTTTTCTTTCCAAGGGATTCAATAATTTGGACAGCAAGCTCGCTCAAAGAACTGGCATTTTTCGGCATGCCAGTGGGTTCCGATTAAGATTCGTTTGGTTTTCACCAATGGTTAAAATTGCAACTGAAGCATCATGAAAAAAATTCGCCCGTGCGCCGCCAAAGCGCCATCGAGTCGATCTTGACTTTCAACATTTAAAGCTAGCACAAAAATCAATGTTGAAATCACCTTGTTCAAATTCGAGGTCTTTTTCAGAAATAATTGAGCGATATGGTGTAATAAAAATTTTTCACATGATCGCCAACAAGTTTGTAGCGTAAATGATCGGCTTTTTCTTTATTTAGAGCAATGATAAAATCACGTAAAGAATCGACCGAATGTTCGAAAGTTTTTCTGGGCGCAAGAAAGTCAGCGCATCTGGCATTTCACCACTCGCAACCGCCGTTGCATGCTTGCCAGAATTATTTGTTGCAAGCGTCAACGCCAAAGCTGATGAAAGTTCATCAACACTTGGGTTATCATTTACCGCAATTAGAATGCTTTCCGATTCTTTCAACTTTGCGATAATCTGCTCTTGAGCATTATTTTTGACATTTATTGAATCCTATTGTTTATTTTTATAATTTATAGCTCTATATTAGCATAATCGCAATGAAATGTCAACAGTTTATTTGAAATACTTGCTTTTTATTTCGAAAATAATATATAATTGATGTTGAATTGTAAATAACAACCTAAAAGAAGGAATTAAATGCCAATTATTAAATCTGCTGTAAAGCGAGATGCGACAAACCGCAAAACGACGCGAACGCAACGTTGGAATTAAAAAGATATCAAAGGTGCAGTTAAAGCTTTTGTTGCTGAACCAAGCGCAAAAAGCCTCTCGAAAGCACAAAGTGAACTTGACAAGGCTGTTAAAAAGGTCTTATCAAGAAAAACACAGCTGCTCGCCGAAAAGCTTCTCTTGCCGCTGCTGCAGCTGGCGTAAAAACTTGCTTAATTCAATAAAAATAAAAAAATCGCTCTATCTTGGGCGGTTTTTATTTTTCTTTTTAAAACTTGACAATTCTACTTTAAAAATGCTATAATTTAAAAGATTCGCCGTTTTGGCGAAAATAGAACATTTGGAGGAAGTTATGCTTATAACTGATAATTTTTGTTTTTCAATTTGTATATGAAAACCCTCAGACAATTTTTCGAAAAGTCTTTTTGGCGAAAATTGGAGAGAAAAAGTGTTCAGAGAAATGCAAATACGCAAAAAAATACCCTTCTTTAAAGACGATACTCTTCTTTCAATTTATCCCAATGGATTAGAACTCAAAGACAACCAGAGTATTTCGAAAGTTTTATGCTTGGTTTTGCTCTTCTGGCTATAGTTGATCAAAATCGCAACAACAAAATCAAAACTTCTTCAACAATGGTTGGACTAGTTACGCAATCCTGTCTCGCAATGAGTAAAAATCCTAGAACTTCCCTGACACTTTTTTCTTCGAAAATATTGATGAAATGGAGTTGAGTAATCAGCTTAGCGATGGAGATTTTGAAAAGATTGAAGGCCCTTTGGTGATTCGCGATGATTGGGTTAAAAATGGTATAAATGTTGTAGATGCATTTATTCAACATGGTTATGTTTTTCCTGAAAAGTTTGACCCAACTTTGATTGGCGAAGAGCCGATCGAGGAACAAAATGATTTTATCCTTAAACCAACAAGTCTTTTTCTCGATTCATTACATCGTTTCAAAATCAAAGAACAATTTTAACCCTCAAAAACCCGCAATATCGCGGGTTTTTCTTTTACCATTCGAATCACTCATTGAAAGTGACGGCTTGACTTTAAGTTCAAGCGGATTTTGCGATTTGCTCAGCACAGCCTGAAAAAGCGCCTAAAGTTGCCACCATTGCAGCATTGTCGGTGCATAGTTCTGGCGGGTAAAAAATAATTTCCTCTGGAACTTTTTTCGAAACTCGGTGCAATAATTCCTCACGCAAAGCCGAATTAGCCGCCACACCACCAGCAATTACCACAGTCGTCGGAGCAAAAATCTTCAACAGCTTTTTCAAGTTTATCAACCAGAGTTTCAACCGCTATTTTTGAAAACTCGCCGCAAAAATCATTTCGCTGTTTTTCAGTTAATTTTGCAGCTAATTCGAAAGACGGAAAATTAAAATCAACACCGACTTCTTTTTGAACTGCTCGCAAAACAGCCGTTTTTAGACCTGAAAAAGCTGAAATCATGCTTCCCTTTTAAGCGCGCTTTTGGCAATTTATATCTCAAAGAATCGCCATTCAGTGCGGCTTTCGAAATCGCTGGTCCACCAGGATATGGCAGCCCAATAATTTTCGCAACTTTATCAAACGCCTCGCCAACCGCGTCATCTTGTGTTTCACCCAGAATTTCATAATTTCCATGCGATTTTAAAAAGAACAATTTGCGAATGTCCACCCGGAAACGACCAAAGCTAAAAACGGAAATTTCGGTGGATTTTGATTCAAAAATTAGCATAAACATGAGCTTCAACATGGTGAATTGGATAAAAGGCTTATTAAAAATTCGGGCATAAGTTCGCGCAGTAAGTGTTCCTACTAAAAAGCGAACCAACCAAACCCGGTGCATAAGAAACAGCAATTCCATCTAAATCTTCAAAAGAAGTGCCAGCCTGCAAAAGCGCCTTTCGAATGACAGGATTAGCATATTCGATATGTGAACGTGCAGCAACCTCAGGAATCACACCGCCAAATTGTGCATGAATATCAATCTGCGAATGAACCACGCTCGAAAGCAATTTCAACTTTGGCGAACTCTCGCGCGAAATTTTGCTCGTGTCAAACTCAACCACAGCCGCTGCGGTTTCGTCGCAAGTGCTTTCAATTCCTAAAATCTTCATAGATATGTTTTACCACCTTTCGAAAATAAGGTCAATTTTTGATTTGTTAATTTTTAACAAAAATAATTCGCCCATTTTCGAGCGAATTATAATTCTTCCCTATTTTTGAATTTTCGAACGATCGCAGTCGGCAGGGAATGAATTCCAGATAAAATAACTTTTTCGAAATCGGAAAATCAAGTGTTCCAACCAGTAAATCTTCGTGGTTAGCAAATCCCACTTTAAATTTAGAGATCCCGTCGTTCAAAAGGCCATTAAAATCGTATCGCTTAACACCGCGATTTTTCATTTCGATTATCGCAATCCACTTCAAAACATAATTCGCTCGCGCTTTTTGCCCCCGCCTCAGTTATTCCGCCATAAAGCTCAAATGCCACGCTATCACTTTGTGCAAACCATAAAAACGCCACCATTTCTTGATTTTTGAGTTTTTTCCGCAATACGCTCATCAGGAGTTTTGTATCCGCTTTCAAAAATTATCTTCTTCATTTTTGAAGAATCACCCTGCTCTTTCTCGATAAACGCCCCAAAAATCGGAGAATTTTCGCCCATTTTTGATAAAACTTATGATAATAATCTTTCGAATGAATCGCGAACCCAGCGCGCTTAGCAGTTTCGGTATAAATTTCCAGTGCACGGTCGATTTCTTCTTTAGTTTTAAGCTGTCGAACTTTAACTTCCCCGCCGCTCTTTCGAATATATTGGCGTGTTTTTCTTACTCATTTTTGCCAACAATTCATCTTCATTTTGAGTTAAATCAAGCACTAACGTTCGCGGAATTAAAAATCGTATTTTTACTCTTTTTTTCCAGCCGTTCGAAAGTTCAAAATCTCCATTATCCCAATCTGGTTCCATCGTTAAACAAACTAGTTTTTGGTTTGATATTTTTCGAAACCCAAAGCGCTATTTCACGCGAAATGCGAGCACGCTCAATTGGCTTTTTCGAAATTACCAAAGCACCGCGCGGAATATATGCAAAATTTCGAAGCGGAAACGGTAATTTTCGCACCAAAATTTGCGCCGCCGCAACAATATCAGAATGATCTTTTTCTTGCGGTCGATGTATTTTTCTTCGCCATTCTTCAGAAAAACTCGCTTCACTTTCCAAGTTGGTGATTGCGATTTTTAATTCGCCCCTAACCCCAGAGTTGTAACGGATGACCACCGTGCTCATTAATAAAATCATCCCACTCTTTTCTATCAGTAATTTCGATAATCTTTAGCATGTTTTATATTATACACCGAATGTGGTATAATTGTAAATGTAAATTTTTCACGCATTAAAAATTTCGCGTGAAATGTTGAATAAATGCGATTAAAAAGGGAATTATGAAAATTACAAAGACTTACGAACCGAACAATTACGAACCTGAAAATTTATAATCTTTGAGGAACTTTCTGGTGCTTTCGAAAGCAGCGGAGTTGGTCCAAAATATTCGATTGTAATGCCACCGCCAAATGCAAACGGAAATCTTCACATTGGTCACGGATTAATGGCTGCCGTAGAAGATATTTTTGGTGCGCTACCACAAAAATGAAGGGTTATGATGCAATTTATCTGCCTGGCGCAGATCATGCAGGTTTCGAAACTTGGGTAGTTTATGAGCGACTTTTTGAATGCAGAGGGAAGAGCCGTTTCGATTATTCGCGAGATGAACTTTATAAAAATGTTTGGGATTTCGTGGCGAGACAAAGGGGAAATATGGAGCTTCAATTACGAGCCTTGGAGCTGGAGCTAACTGGAAAAACCTTACTTTCACACTAGATGAAAAAGTAGTAAATCGCGTTTATAAAACTTTCGAAAAATGTGGAACGACGGCCTAATCTATCGAGGGTGAGCGAATTGTTAATTATTCAACAAAATACCAAACTTCTTACGCCGACATTGAGGTGATTACAAAGAAGAGAAGGGTAAACTTTGGACAATCGCGTATCCTGTTCTTGATGATTTTGGTGATATTAGCGAATATATGCTAGTTTCAACAACGCGCCCAGAGACGATTCTTGGCGACACTGCACTTGCAGTTAATCCAGAAGATGAACGATATCAAAATCTAATTAACAAAAAGTGCGCGTGCCTCTAACTAACCGTGAAGTTGAAATCATTGCCGATGAATACGCTGATCCACAATTTGCACGGGTGTTGTTAAAATTACACCATTCCACGATCCAAACGACTTCGAAGTTGGCAATCGTCATAACTTGCCAAAAATTCAAGTAATTGGGTTTTTGACGGAAAAATGACCGAAAATACTGGTGAATATGCTGGATTAGAAGTAATGGAAGCGCGCAAAAATTCTTGAAGACCTCAAAAAGATTAACGCTCTCTTTAAAGAAGAAGATATCACGCACGTGGTTGGTTATGATTACAAATCTGGCGAACCAATTCAGCCACTTGTAAAAGAGCAGTGGTTTATCTCTACAAAACCGCTAGCCAAAAAGCTATTGAAGTTCTCGAAAAGGACGAAATTAAATTTACTCCCGAAAATAAGAAAAATGTTCTAATGGAATACGCAAAAATATTCGTGACTGGAACATTTCACGTCAAATACCATAGAATTCCAATTCCAGCATTTCAAAATATTGAAGATCCAACAGATTGATTTTTGATGAACGCGTTCACGAGGCCGAGATTGAAGTTAACGGCAAAATTTATAAGCGCGATGAGGATACGCTTGACACCTGGTTTTCAAGCGGTCAGTGGCCATTCATTACAACTGATTTTCTTGAAGGCGGTGAGCTTTCAATTCTACCCAAACAGCGTAATGAAACTGGCCACGACTTGATCCCTTGGTTTCACGAATAGATGTGCTGAGGCTTTATTGCAGGGAGTCAAATTCCGTTTAAAGAAAGTATACCTTCACGGGGATGGTCCTTGATGAGCATGGTCAAAAATGAGTAAATCAAAGGAAAGTATGATTAATCCGATGGATGTAATTGCTGAATAGCTCTGACGCTTTCCGACTTGGAATTGTGCAGCGCGTTCGGCAGGGCAAAACCAAGCATTTTCGAAAATAAAAGTTATCGCTGGTCGAAATTTCTGTAATAAATTATGAATATTTCACGATTTATCTCAGAAAAAGTTGGCGATATCAAGGCGAAAAACGCCCTGAAGCTTTCGCCAGCAGATCACTGGATTGTGCGAGAACTTGACCGCGCAATTTTTAGAATTAGACAATCACATGCAAAATTATCGTTTTGCCGAAGCTTCTGAAACTGTTTATCATACAATTTGGAGCACAGTTGCCGATTGGTATATTGAGGCTTCAAAACGCAGAAAATCCAGAACTGGCTTGGGTGCGCGAAACTTGTCTAAAAATCGGCACTCCATTTGCGCCATTTGTGACCGAAACAATTTGGCAAACTTTACCCTGGACAGAGGAATTCTTGCAAACGAAAAACTAGCCGAATCGTTGAGTTCAATGAATTCGAAGCGCTTCAATTCAGGCGAATTCAAGATTTAGTGAGTGAGTTCCTTCATCACAGCAGAACTACCTGGCACTCTACATTTGCTTTTTCGAAAAAGTATGAACTGATTTCGAAAAATATGAAACAATTCGCACCTTTTCGCGCGTACCGAAATCATTGAAACAGATGCGCCGACGTTTAATCTTACTGCCAGCGGCGGTGCTATCTTGATGTTCCAGCTAAAATTTTGACTGGTGTATGATTTTAGCCGACGAATCAAGAAAATTTCGAACAGAAATTAATACTGCTAGACGACTTTCGCGAAAACTATGCTATGACAGCAGCTGAATTGGTCGCCGAAACGCGACGAGCTTTCAAAATAAAAAGCTGAGCTTGAGTGCAAAAAGCTTTTGAAATTTTATAAAAGTGTTACCGCCAGAATAGCGGTTTTTGATCAATATTGTGTTGTGTTGGGAATATATTCATAATTCACTGTTTTAAATACTTATAAGGAGGGAAAAATAATTACTGGCGCATTCTAGTGACAGTAATATTAAAATGTGAAATTGTTAAGCAGACCTTAAATGAAAATTAAAAGTATAATTGAAATTCCAAATCAAGAAAAATGGTTGAAGACATTGAATTCATAGAAATTGAAAAAGTATATTCTTCGTCGCGTAAAGGAAAAACTCAATATTGTTTTGAGTAATATCCGTAAGAATGATGTTGTTTTCTTTCGATGAAATAAAATTTGGTCAGTTTGAGTTCTCTACTATGTTCCTAAATATGGAAGAATTGATCAGAATATCTAAACCAGCAATCAGCAGCACGTACTGTTTTCTTAGATAACGATCAGTGGATAGAGTTATTTACATTTGCTACCGCACCAGTCTTTTCATAGTGAGAAAGAGACCGCTATCCTATGGTGCACAGACTATCCGAATGGGATGGTGCGAAGAATCGAAAACTGGTTAATACTGAACTCGAAAGACCTGGGTTTGATATTACAAGGAAGCACTCAGGCAGAAGGAATAGAAAGGCTAAAAACAAACTAACCCCGACCAGTGCAGGGGCTATGTTGCACTACAAACTGGCGCTCATTAAATTATAATATTACTCTTGACTAGATCTTATGATAAAAATCTTAAAGATGATTACTAAAGAGAATAAAGAAGGCAATCGCTTTTGACTCAGGTTTCAAAAGAATGACGTTGGTTCGCCACAGGCGCAAGTGTCATCTTGACGGCTCGTATCAAAAGAAGTGACGGAACATCTTAAATCAAACAAAGCACGACTTCATGGCTCGTCGCGGTTTTGATGCAAATGGTTGATCGCCGTACTTCTAAAATATCTTGAACGAAAAGATTTACGAAGCCTACAGCTGTTGTTTCTAGAAATTAGGTTTTACGAAAAATAATTTTCAAAACCGTAAAATCGCCTTGCTTAAATTGGAAGCGGTTTTATTTTGCTAAATTCTAAAAATGTTATAATGAAAAGAGTAAAATTAACTGAATGTGTGGTAAAATTATTTTCGAAAGATTTTCGAAAGGATTCCTGCAACTCATTTGGCAGAAGGAAAATATGATTCATAAAATGAACTTGCAGATAAATATTTTGATTTTTATTAAAAATGGAACAAAAGAGTTGAATTAAGATTAAATGACGAGAAACACAGATAAAGAAATTGGTGACTCAATCGAGTTGCAATAAAAAGATAAATTTACAGCAAAAGTTATTGGATTATTGAAATATAAGGACTTTAAAACTCCTTTTCAATGATTTTGGAATTGATTCTCGCAGACAAAACAATGACAAAGAAGAACTTTTAGATGTTCTTGGTGAATTTTATACACCAGAAAAACAAAGAAAGGTTTGGTGTCCTCAGAATTAGAGTGAACTATAAATTAAAATCCGATTGGGATTTTTGAGTTTCTATAATTTCCATTATAGACAAATTCTTTATATTTTCCATTATAATATTCAAATTCAAAACTTGGTTAATTTCAGTTATGTAATAATTGAGATGAACATATCAACTTTATATTCAGCAATAGAGATTAAAACATCTGTGTTTAAAATTTAAATGACTCCTTGATCAATTTAGATGCTAAACCCCTGTTTCTGTATCTTTCATCAATAAATAGAGTTGAAATCTTAACCTCCTTTTCATCTCTCAAAATAACCAAGCCTACAAGTTTACAGCTATCATAAATTCTATAATTTCTCTTTCTCCAGATACGAGATATACTTAGTCCAAAAATGTTCCAAATGCTTTTGGATAGTCTATTATCAATCAGTCCGCATAAGAATCAGAGGTAAGTTTTGAGAATTTTATTTTTATCGGTTTGAACTAAAGAAGAAGCATAAACTAGGTTAAAATCAAATTTAGCCTTTCAAGCCTAAATGCATAAATACCAAGCTTTCTTTATTCTTTGGATAAATTTTTCTTGAGCTTTTAATAGCACTATTCATATCCACCTGGAATTATCAAATTAGAATCAATATTCTTAAATAATTCGTTAAAATTTCTGAATATTAGAATATCTGTAACTTTAAATTTACTTCCCCTAAAATCAATGACATCACCAATCGAAATTAATTTAATTTGAGGATAGCCAACCCCTAATTTCGTATTTTTATCACCTTTTTCAATATAACGCAAAATATTTTTCTTTAATAATCTATAAATTTTCATCTGTTTTCTCCTTTTGTAAAAGTTCTTTTATAGCAAACTAATTAAACTTTTATCACAAAATCTCAAAAATCAATTAATAAATAATTTTTGCTAAATTCACTAAAAATGTTATAATGAAATAGTGAAAATTAACGTGAACTGTGGTAGAAATTATTTTCGAAAATCCTTCGAAGAAAATTCCTGCAACTCATTTGGCAGAAGGAGCAAATATGATTATAAACTAAGGAAAAGTGTACCAGTTCAGTTAGCACTGATTTTTGGGGCGAAAATTAACACTAGAGTTGGCAAAGTTGGCTTTCGTTCAACTGCCAGCGTGATTGTCAAATATGGTGAAACTGTAGTTTTAAGGAACTGTTCAGCTAGGGTTTCCAAAACCAGTAGCTGGGATTATTTTCCATATCAATTGATTATGAAGAAGAAAGTGGTATGCGAGCGGACGAATTTCGCTCACGATTCATTAAACGTGAAGGGCGACCAAGCGACGACGCAATTTTAATCGGACGCTTAATTGACCGACAATTCGACCGCTCTTTCCAAAAGGTTATCGCGAAAAGTTCAGGTTGTTACAACCGTTCTTTCGGCCGATCCAGAATTTCGACCAGATATGATTGCGATGATTGCAGCTTCGAGCGCGTTGCATCTTGCTGGAGTTCCGTTTGATAGCGAGTTGCTGGTCTTCGTGGTGAAAATTAACGGAGGAATTTAAAGCGGCTAGCAGGTCCTGAAGAACAAGAAAAATCTCCGCTCGATTTGGTTGTTGCTGGAATCGAAAGCAGTATCACAATGGTTGAAGCTGGAGCAAACGAAGTTCCTGAAGAAGGGGTATTGCGGGGCTAGCTTGGGCTTACGAGAAATTTCCAACCAGCGATTAAACTCAAAAATGAATTACGTGCAAAATATATTGAAGCAGGTTATTTTTGAGAGCGTGCTTTCGAATTGGTTTTACCTAATGAAGAAATTTCGAAAAGAGGTTGAAGAGTGGACAGACGGAAAATTCGATTCGAAAATTCGTGAAAAGCTTATCATAATCAAAAATATTGCCCGAGATTCGCGAGAAGTTCCACGCAGAAATGTGAAAAATTCGGTGAAGAAAGGTACGAAGAACTTCGAAAAGATTATGACGAAGCTTTCACTTTGGCAGTCCGTCAAAAGCAGTTCGAAAGGGAATTGTGGAAGATGGCGAGCAGCCAGACGGGTCGAGCATTAGACGAAATTCGACCACTTTCGGGCGAAAATCGACTTCTTGCCACGAGCACACGGTTCAACCTCTTTACTCGTGGCGTAACTCAAGCAATGGATATCGTAACTCTTGCGCCACTTTCAGTATTCGCAATTGGTTGATGCAATGGAGTTCAGCGAGAAATTGAACGCCGATATATGCACCACTACAATGCGCGGATATACTGTTGGTGAACCTCGACGCCTAGGAAGCCCTGGTCGACGTGAGATTGGCGCTATTTGGCACAACGAGCCTTGGAAACGGTTCTGCCAAGTGTTGAAAGATTTTCCTTATGCAATCCGTAGCGTTACGAAATCATGAGCCAAAAACGGTTTCCTTCAATGGCGGCAACTTGTTCGAGCTGCATGGCTGATGACACGGCTATTATAAAAATCCTGTTTCAGGAATCGCAATGGGATTAATGATGGATGGCAAACACCTTACATTCAGCGATATTGCCCGATGCCGAAGACTTTGCTGGCGATATGGACTTCAAATGTACAGGTTCGAGCAAGAATTTTCGCGCTCAAAATGGATATGAAAGTTCATGAGTTTTGCCGGTTTTCAGTTCTTGAAAAAGCAATCTTAACTTCACGGAAAGGCCGCGAGCATATTTTGCCACATGTTAAGTGTAATTTCTGAGCCTAAAAAGACCTTTCACATATGCACCACGGATTGAAAAGATTAAAAATTAACCCTGGAAAATTGGTGCAATCATTGGTAAAGGTGGTGAAACAATCAATAAAATTACATCTGAAACTGGTGCTGAGGTTGATATTAAGGAAGATGGCTTGATTACAATCGCAAGCTCGAATGCTGAACAAATTGAAAAAGCACTAAACTGGATTAAATCATTGGTTGAAGAACCTGAAGTTGGCAAAATCTACCGCGGAAAAGTGGTTTTCAATCAAAGACTTTGTGCTTTCGTGAATATTCTTCCTGGAATTGATGGCATACTTCACATTTGTCAAATGTCTGAGCAGACGAAAAAGTTACCGGATGTTTTAAGCGAAAGATCCAAGAAATTTGGGTAAAACTAGATAAAATTGATGAAAGGAGAATTGAATCTTACAATGAAAGGTGTAAAACAATAAAATTTTTAAAAGAGCTTTCGAGAAATGAGGCTCTTTTTGGTTTTTGAGATATATTCTTATAAAACCATAACAATAATATTGACTTTTTAACAATTGTATAGTATAATAAACTTATCATTAAGTGGCTAAAACATATTAAAAATAAAGAAAATTTCAATAGTCTAAACTCAACTTCTCCAGTCAACGAAGACAATCCAAAATAACTCTCGAGAAAATGATAAATCTATTGAGGTTAGCAACTTTGGTAGTGAGCCAAGTCGTGAGCTATTCACGATGGCCTAAGACATGGATTTTTAACAGGAGTAATTTCGACCCGCAGGTCACTCCTGGCGACGTTCCGACCACGGTAGATAATAGAGACTCTGAAGAAACTTGCATTCACTTGCAAATACAATCTTATCAGGGAGAATAAAAACTATTCTGAAGATAGGATTAAAGAGTTAACAACAAAACTATACCAAAACTCAATTTCTAGAGATTCTGTTTTAGAAGTTGCCAATTTTCAGCAAAATTATGCGCTTCAGACGAAAAACCTTATGGATTTGATCAGAAATTAAAGATATTAATGACCTGAAAAGAGCTGTCACCTCGACAAGCCATGCTTTTGAGCACGAATATAGTTATGAAATTAAGAAATTATGATCACTCCGAAGTATCTGACGGACTTTACAGAAAAGCCGACAGAATGTCAACTTCAGAAATAATGAAGCACCTATCGAAGAGGACTCGCCATGGTGTTTGTAGGAATTATGCCGATATGAGCTAAAATCATTTTGTATGGCACTCAAAAAGTTCAAAATCAACAACTCGCCTTGCCAACACCTATTGTCGAGATTGTTGGGGAATCCCGTGGGATGCTGTAAGCCCTTCAAGTCTAAATCTACTGTGGGTCATAAATATAACCAATTCATAACCTTTACTCATAATGGAATCGCCATCACTAATATAGACCAACTTGGGGTCGATTGGATGGCAATTTATCAAAAATACGCATCGCTATCAATGAATATCGTTGAGCGAGAACCGCTTATAAGTGATTTTATCAAGGATATCCGGACAAAGGATATTTCAAGTCCCCAGAAGACAGATACGAAAAACTTACGAGAATGTTATATGACTATCGCGATCGATAAAGTCATATCAAGACTATCTCAAAAAGGACATATGAAAATAATACATGTTTTGAAAAATACAAAATATACTATATTCGCTATTAAAATCAATGAACTCTCATCTTTCTTGCACGCGCATGGCTAATTAGTGACCAAGAAATGGATAAAATATCAAAAAGTTAAATCAGATATTGAGAATGAGATTAATAATACTCAATAACATCTAATTTACATCGAAAGAGTCCGCTATTGCGAACTGTTTTTCTCTGGCGGAGGATGAGCGATTCGAACTCCCGCTCCAGGTTTCGAGACTAACGATTTGGCAAAACCGTCCCCTTCAGCCACTTGGGTGATCCTCAATATTCTCCTTTTATCTCAAATTTTGCTTTAAAAACACCAGAGCATTGACACCATTTTGATATAATATGCCTATTATGAAGAATTTAAAACAAATTTCTTGAAAATCTCAGTTAGCGGATTTATCGCTTCAGCTTTTCCATCCAGCATTTTAGCGCTCAATGCTTTTTGCAACAGGAGCTCTGTTCAGTGGTGGCGTTCAGGTGGAGCGAGATAAAGGCCCAAAGTGGTGAAGGTGTTCCAACTCAACTTTTCGGTGAGTGGTAATACCGGAATTTTACCCAAATGAGTTAACATGATGCTTTTTCGCGGTAGGAGATTCTTAGTGTTGTTTATGCTAATCTATGGCGGTCTTAGCTTTCGTTCTCTCAAACGGAGATTCGAAAAAGTTGATGCTGCATGCATCCTTTACGCAATTGTTGGCTTAATTATAGCGATGCTGCTTATGCGATTATAAACTTCATTATTAGCTTATTTATGTGGGAAGTACAGGGGCTGCGGTGGCGGTAGTTCAAATGGGGCAGAGCGGTATCCCACCAACCAAATGTTTAGATTTTCGAGAAAATAAAAAGACAGTTGAAGTGGCTGTCTTTTTGAATTTTGAAATAGTTCTTACCTAAAAATTATATATAGCAGCTTCTAATTAATTTTGCTAGATGTGAGGAAGAACTCCAACTGTTCAGAAAAATAGCACCATTGCGCAGTGAGTTTTTCGGGCAGAAACTGTTTTAGACCACTGTAATCTCACAGCTGATGGTTGTTTACTAAATACGGCGTTAAAAGGCAATGAAGTTTCACGCCTGATTGAATATGGGTTAATTCTGCGTGGTGGCAGACATGAGATAATTGTTGAAAAGGAGAACTATCTGGTTTCCAAAATGATAACCTCGTCTTAACTTTTCACTACTGAATCTGACGAAGAATAACATTCGAATATAGTGACCTTCCATCTAACGAGATACCACTAAAGCCTTGATTGAGATTTTGGAGATTGAGACCAATGATGAGGTTTTTAGGGAGTTGAGTATTATTTTATTAAAAATCTGAATGAACCAACTGTGAATATAAGGTTGTTTAGTATTATGAAAGGAACTAAGTAGCACTTAAATTAGATTAAGAAATTACCTAATAAAATCTTTTATAATAAACGTAAAGAGAATAAAGGAGCCTAGTGATGGATACAATGTTCAGCTCTATCAATTTATTATTATTTATAGATAAGAATTTTGACTAAAGATTCTAAAAATTGACTTAACTATAGTTCTCGGAAATGACTGTTTGGAAACAACGGACGAGGAGTTTATAAGATCTATTCCGATATGAATATTGGAAAAATCTTCGTATCTGGGGAACTGTTAATAAAGAAATCCCAGAATCAGTGTCTTTTAAAAAGCGAGGGTGTGTCGCTAGGTATACCTTCTGACAACATCATTGCAGTAGATCGTCTGAGAGGAATGCTAAAGAGAATTTTTCTCAGAATTTACGCACTTATTCCAGGAAGAAATAGGGTTTGAGAATGTTAAAACATATTGATAGTTTGCAAAACTCCCATGCGAAGATCATTAATGACTGCTAAAAATCCCAGAGTCTATTAACTATTTTTCTTGCCTTTTGCACTTGAGATGAACGAGAGATATATAAAAGATGGTTGTGGATATGAAAGTAGAAACCGAGTTCTTGAAGAAGTTGAAAAGTACGAAACTCGATATGACCTGGTGATTTTGAAAACTTGACTAAAACAAAGTACATACTACTAATTTTAATTACAATCTTACTAATATGCTCAGTTTTTCATTATTTATTGAATCTACGCCTGTAATGGATAGACTACTTAAGTTCTTATAAAAGATAGTTGCGATTTATCAACAATTTAGTATTGTCTCAAACGTTATCTGCCATAGCAGTGTATTGGGAATCCATTTTATTACGGTTCAATTATCTGGAGGAAACCCTGTGAGGCAAATCCTTGGAAATATTATACTCTATTCCAGACAGTAGTATTTGTCTTCTTTTGATTTTCATCTATCTTACTGATCATCATTCTTCATAAATTCTAGAAATGATAATCATATTATACTTCGGTATAACTATATTGATGCAGCTGGTAGTTGTTATCAATATTTATATTATGCAGTGAATATTTCTCAAAATTTTTCAGCAAGATATTATCTAGATAAATGCATTCAATCATTTACAGATTGAGGGGCACATATAAACTACAACTAGTGATTGTTGAAGATAATTTCACCATAAGATTTAATCGAGGGAGGAAATGTCTTACGTTATAAGGATCCGTGATGCTTTTCATCAAAATATCTGAGTGAAATTATTGAAGAACGAAACAGGCGAGCATGTAATCGGTTTATAAATCTTATCATAGTTATTCATAATTTGAACGAACGGTATGTAGAAATTATAAGGTTTAGATGAACAAAAGGGGTTCTTCCATCAATTTCGAATATATATACTGTTCTTTTGCAATTCCGCTCATGTCCGTTCATTTTCTTCATTATATTGTCCGTAAAACAGAACAATTACGGCAGAGTATCTGAAGCATTGAAATTAGAAAAACAATTACGTTATTAGTGGAAATATGGGTTTATTCTCTGATTAGGGACAGATAAGTACAATATGAGTACATCATTTATGCTAACTATATTGTAAATCTACAATTGCTTCTGTAGAACACTCTTCTGGTAAAAGAACCTTTATTAGAAATATTAAACCATTCATCGTCTTGTGTCAGTATATGATTTAGAATTATATCAATTGTGATTAAGAACGCTATCCATAATAGAACAGATGTTCATTTTTATCTTTGATATAACTGGAAATTTATCAACGATGATGTCATTAGGGATTATTTACTAGTTAAGAATAGGTTTAAAAATACTAATTTTTCTGGGAATCCTTGGAATCTAAATCTGTCAACGAGAATGTATTATTAAATATATAATGAGTAATATTATTGATTAAATTTCATAAAAGAGGGATTGGGTAAGGAGATTAAAAAGTAACGGAGATTTTTATTAAGAAAATTAAATTAGTAATATTTCAAAAAGCATGATAAGAAAACTTATATAATATTGATGGTATATTACCACAGACTCCACAGTACAAATTGTGGAGTAACTGCTACTTTTGTACTGACCTCCAAGTTAGACAAATAATTATTGAAGGATTTAGTTCTGTATTATACAGGGCTAAGTCTAAAAATAATTAAAATGGCTAATTTGGATAATTACTTGATTTTGATTTTTATTGTAGTAACTGGAATTCTTATCGCTATTCAATTCTGCGGGCGAGCGTTTTTGCGGATTAGCTAACAGATTTAACCCAGCAATTCTTTTCAAAAAGCTTGGATAAGCACGAAGAAAAACGCAGAATGGAAAGAGAAGAAGATAAATAAGTTAAGAGGTTACAGTCTAGTTATGTTACCAGATAAAACTAAGATTACCTTCTCTTATTCCAAATCTAAGGTATCTAGTCATAAAGAACCAATATTTATATTCGACGAATAGAGACGGCTCATTTTGAACCGTCTTTTAATCTCACTCATAAGATGTGTGAACTTAGATTGCTGAGACTGCCGAACGTCAGACTGCCTAATTCTTTTCTTTTATCTATTCTTATAAATATTGGCGCAGACTAGACAATCGGGTCTTTTTCGGGCTGCACGGAAAGCAGGATATGAACCAAAAATAACACCAACAACTACTGAAATTCCACAAACCAAAAGTGCAATTTGCCAGATATAATTGGACTAAACGGTAAGAACATACTTGCACCAAATGAAAATGCGTAACCAATCAAGTATCGAACAATCCTCCACCAAGCGAAATAATCATCGACTCAGTTAGGAATTGAAAGCTAGAATATGTCGATTATTCGCCAAAATGCTTTCGAATTCGATTTTCGTGTTCGCTCGCTAACATTTACGAGCATAATATTCATAATCCCAATTCCGCCAACAACAAGCAGAAAACGCTGGCAACAATTGCTAAAATTAATGTTGAAAAGTTCGATAAATTTATCTGATGGGTGTGAAATATTTTTACCAACTAAAACTTCAAAATCCTTTTCACCATTATGGTTTTTGCATTCCTTTTTCGATTTCTTGTTGCACTTGATTTTAAATTATTGATGCTTTTCACGAATATTAACTTGCTTGAATCTGTAAATTATCACCAATAATTCGTTTTGCTGTGGAATAAGGAATAATTGCTGTATAGTTAAAATCAACATTACTAAGTTAATCGATGAACTTTGATGAGCTAACACTCAATTACAATAAATTTTTCACCCTTCATCGTAATTTCTTTTCCTAAGGCCTGGGTCGTGCAAATAAATCAATCGCCATCTGGTCGCCAATCACAGACAGTGTTTTGCATTAGCACTTTTCTGCAATAAATTGACCCTCACGAACTTTTTAAACTAACAGTCTGGTCGAGATTCGGACTGGTTGCCAACAAATTTGCATATTTTCATCTCCATCACCCTTAACTTTTTGCTGAAAAATTCGCAAGTGGTGCAACAGCTAATACATCTTTTAGTTTTGAAATCAATGCTAAATCTTCATTCTTAATTGAACTCTGCGTGAAATTTCGTGAAGTTACCAAATTTGTAATAATGTTCTTATTATTCGCAGTTAATTCCTTCGGACGAACCACAGCCAGAGCGCCGCCTTCAGTCATAATTTGATTGGAGATCATCGAGCTCAACGCCGCCTGAAAGCGAAAAATTATCACAACACTAGAAATTCCAATCATCACGCCAAGCATAGTAAGAAAAGTTCGTAAACTTGATTAGCACGTAGCGATTCGAGTGCATTTTCGATATTAGTTTAAAACTCGCGGACTCATTTAAACCCCCAATTCTTCTTTTAGTTCATCGATCTTCAACCTGTTCAAGCTTATCCAAAAGTATTTGATTCGCCAGATTTTCCGAAGGGGTTTTCAAATTTTCTTTTCGTATCTGTACGATTTTGCCGTCAAACATTGTAATAATTCGCGTTGCGTAAGCCATTCAATTTCATGATTATGATTAGCACCGTGATATTATGCCCTTTTTGTGAACTTCGCCAATTCTTCCATAATAATGTGCGAACTTTTCGAATCAAAGATTCCCGTTGGTTCATCTGCAAGAATAATTGAAGGTCATTCACGAGTGCACGAGCAATCGCATACTCGCCTGGTTGTGACCACCAGTGCTGGCATATAAAACTCGCGCTCACCAAGAGATGAAATTGCCTCAAAACTTCTGAGGCTTTTTCGAGGGCGGCTTAACCTTTCCGACACCTTTATAAACCAGCGGCTTAAAGCCACATCTCCAATTACAGTCAAGCGAAATTAGTTAAAATTCCTGAAAAATGAAATCCGATTTTTCTCTTTCGAATTTTGCCGCCTGTTTGCGTCGCGGCATACGCCTGACATCGTTCGCCCATCAAGAATATAATCGCCCTCAGTTGCTCGGTCAAGAAGACCAATTGTGTTTAAAGTGGTCTTTCCACAACCAGGAAAGGCCCCATAATGATGATAAATTCACCTGGCTAGTACTCAAATCTACACCGTTCAAAAGCGTAATTCTCAGCGTCACCAACACCAAAAACGCTTTTCAAATTTCAGTTTAACAATCTCTTTTTCATTTTCATATAGTGAATTCTATTATATATATGCGGCTCGCAAAATGATTTCAGATGAGTTTTTCGAAATTTCCGTAAGTTTCCACACCTTTTCCACAATAAATATTTTATTCGTGGTGATATTTTCCCGCCTGAAGAATTTCTTGCGCTCGATATGATTTGCTCAAACCAAAATCAATCGCGCTGATTTAGAGTGCGGGAAAAACCAATTCCGAAAGACTCAAAATAAAATTTGCTCGCTGGCGAGAGTTCTTCAGACACACCAGCTCCACCGATAATCATCACAGTGTGCCGAATTCACAAATCCGTTCATGACTTGTTTAGCGAGCTCTGGACTAGAAATCTCTTACCGCGCTCATCGAGGCAAAATTACAAAAATCGCTCGGTTTTAGTTTTGCACTAAAATCCGCTCCGCGTTTCTTCTTCGCGCCTCTTCAGCAAAATTCAGATGCGCTAAAATTTTGCCGCTCAGCACTTCAAACGGTTTTGATCGTTTTCGAGCTTTGTTTCAATTCCGCTTTGCAACCCATTTTTCATGTTTTACCAATCGCGTGCATTTTTCATATTCTTATTTGCAACATAGCTTTTTCGGACTTGACTTTTCAATGTAATTATGCTATAATTAAAACAGTTGTGATTATTACACAACCGAACATTATGAGTGAGCTAAAAGATATTGTCCATCCATTCTTTGTCTCTTGGCAATCAGTTTTTAAAGATCGTTTAAAGATTTCTTTGCCTAAGTAGTAAACAGTAAAATAAAAAGAAAGATCTCGAAAAGGAGGTGGTCATAAATGGGTATTATTAATAGATTTGACTCCACACGAAAATCCAACATTGTCTGATAAGATGGAAAAGTAGTTAAAACCTTTCCATCTGATGGAGAAGCGAAAGAGCTACTCAAGATGAAGTTGAGATTCGGAACGGTTGAAGGTGTCCAATCATTAAAATGACTTTCGGTGAGCCGGATTGGTTTTGCACGGAACCCAGTGATCGCGTATTTTTACATCGTCAGCGTTATAACCTTGGCGCTGCAAAATCAAGTGGTCGAACCACTAGAGATTTGTTATCACTGGTAAAACGGTGAAATGACAGAAAGCAAATTATTGGCTGCCAGTCAGTAATGTGCATATTTGGAATGACAAGTTCTATCAATTCAAGCCTTGCAGCAAAAGGCTCTTCCCACAATGTTATAACTCTTGACTTTTTATGTGTGTGATATAATTGGGTTACTTGCGTTGGCACGTGAACATTTCAAGTGAAATTGGCTGTTAATCGATTTTTCAGTTTCGAAAATTGAGTTTAAAGAAAATTAAGCTCAGCTTTCGAAGCTGAAAGACTTCAATATCCTATAGCCAAGCGGGCTTTAAGCGCGGAGAAATAACATGTTTACGCCTTGTGTCAAATGTAGACAATTCCTTGTTATTCATGTGCGGGTTGGTATGAGGTTTGCAGGTCGTAGTACTCCCTAATAAGGAAGCGCTCAGAAGGAATTCATTGACCAATACCAGAGAGTCGAGCAGTGGGAGCGCGCGGGTAGAAAGCGGCAACGTCAATCTGGTTGGTATTGACACATGACAGGATTTTGAAAGAAGACTGTTCGTCAAAGAAATCCGAAAAGATGGGGCGAAAAAGGGGTATGTATCTATAGTATTCAGCCCTCACAAAGTGGGGCTTTTATTTGACGAAAGCAATTTTTGCGCAATTTTTCAGTTAATTCTGGGTATAGTTTCGCCGGGGTAACCATGATGAAGTTACCGCTTATTTTTATCATATGGTGGGACAAGGTGAATAATCACGCGTGGCTCACTTTAGCCTATCAGACCACAACGCGACGCGAATCGGCTTCATTTCAGCTTGAATTTTCTTGGCAATTTTCGAAATCTCTGCCACAGATAATCATAATCACTTTGTTTCTAAATCCCGGCAAATCAACTTGACTGGAATAACCAAAAACTTGTGGCCGTTCGAAAGCTTGCTCGATGTCAAGCATTAACGAAAACTTTTCGTCTTCATGAAACCTTGTGGCGGGGGTTTCACCCATCAATAATTCATTGCATGTTTTTCTTGCATTAAATTTTTGCTCCAATCTGTTCCTTTTATAAAATCATAGGAGTTTGTGTCGTTCAGAATTTTGCCAAAATCCAAAAGCTGTTTGAAAGATTTCCCCACTCTAAAATTTCATCGCTCTCAGCACGCTTTCATTTCGAGTTTAGCTTCGTAAATGCTTTCTCTCAGCTTCGGCGAGGCTGAAAGTGTTTCATCATGAAACTCAAATTTCAATTTCTGTGCGACGATTTAAGCCGCGGAATTTTTGTCGCAAGTTCGATACACTTGCCGAATCATCGAGCGAAATCTGAAATCACGATCTGCGTGACGTTTCTTCAGTTTCGCTGCTAAATACGAATAATTCACTACGCTGCGCTCAAGTTTTTGCCTGAAATTAATTCGAGAGGCACTTTTCGCCCGTGTCTTTCAGCAACCGAATTTCTGCAAAGAAAGTTTCAACGCAAGATTTTGGAGTTTTCAGCTTCTTCACGATAGGTTTGATATTGACCGCGTGCATTTTCTTCAGAGGATTTTGTAATCAATCGTGTTCTAGTACTAACAGCGACTTCGGGCAGATCGTTTCCAGCTATTTGGAAAATCACGCCATAATCTTGAAATCTGAATTAAAATGGACTCTGCTGAAATCACCGAAGCGCCACTTTGTTCATAAAAGTTTCCACGACCCTCGATTCCAATCTGTTCCTTCAGCGACAATTTGCACTTTCGAAATAGATTTTCCGCTTCAAATTTTGTACGAAAATAACGCATTTTATGTCTTAAAATTAAGCAAATTTTGTGCCATTTCTTTTTGCTGAAAATATAGTGGTCGAGTCCGAAGAATTTGCTTTTCGCTACTCTGCCGTTCGTGAAACAAATTCGCTGCTGGGCTACAAGTCAATCCCAAAGGTTTTCGAAGAGAATTTTAACATTTCCGCCATTCAAACCAGCTTTTTCAGTAAGCGTTGAAATTTGTGCAGCACTGGCTGGTGGAACCGAAAAGATACAGTAAAATTTGCGATTCACCATCTTTTCAAGATAATTTTTAAGTATAATCGCTTCTTCGGCCAAATTCATTTCAGCTCACATTTTCGAAAGTTTTGAATTTTCATAGCGAAAATTTCATGGCGGCTTTCAAGAACTTTCGACGCTGGATTTCTCATGTGATGACACCAATGACTTCAATTTGTCACGTGAAATTTCGTAGTTTTCAAGTAGAATCAAGTGCTGGTAGTAGTTTTCGACGCCCTCATCACGCAGTTAGCAAAATTACAAGTTTCAGATTTCATATTTTCTCTACTTTCTGTTATACTTTTAGCACATTCAGCTTAGAAAATCTTAAAGAATTTCGAAAAATAGCAAAGAAAAACTCCCAAATTCTTGGGAGATTTTCTATATATTTCTGGTACACGAGAAAAGGACTTGAACCTTCACGCCAATTGGCACTAGTTCCTAAAGACTAGCGTGTCTACCAATTCCACCACTCGTGCAAAATTACTTTAGTATTTTAACTGATATTTTTCGAAAAGTCAGAGGTTGCAAAAATAGATCTTATGGCGGAGAGCAGGATTCGAACCTGCGAGCTTGCGCAAACACGCGTTCAGGCGTGCGCCTTACAACATCTACTCAGTCATCTCCTCCACATTATTTTACTTTATAATCAATCAGAACGTGATATAATTTTAATTATGAAGCCATATAATCCTGAAGAAATCTATCCAACGCCCGAAGAAAAACAGAATAAAAATCAAAACCCGCAAGAGTCGGAAAATAACGCTTTTATTCTTGAGGGAATATAAATAATTCGAAAAAGGCAAAAGCGAAGATTTTACGCCAATTCAAATGCTGCAATATTGATTTTTGAGTTTACTTCAATCGCTTCAGCTCAATTATTAACTATGGTTTTAGTCTGCTTTCAGTTGTAGCTGCTAGCTATTCACTCAAAGCTGCAAATAAATTCGAAATCGAAACTGGGCGGAAAGTCAAATGCGAAGATTTGGGCAGAAGTTCTGTAACACTTCAAATTGGCACTTTTTATAATGTATTTGATTTCTGGTATACATTTTCTGCTGGAGGAATGTTGAATGGAGTTAAATTATTTTGAGATACAAATCAATTCTAAATATTTAATACGAAGAATACATAAAAAGAAATATAACCAAATATGGTTGATATTGAGCAGAAATATTGTTTCAAAATATTTAAAATAATTCCCAAAGATTTCCGCGCCTAAAAGAGCGGTTCTTTCTTTCAAGTGCCTGAAAATCTAAAAAGTGATACAGTTGTAACTATGAGCATTAAGAATAATTTAGCGAAAACTGCTCATCAGAGTTTACTGACAAAATCGGCAGCATGGAGCTGAAAAATCTGTCGAGCCGTGCATAATCTCAGCACGTTTTCGGAAATCCTGCACGCGATGCTATCGCGTGATCGCTGCTAACTTCAGCACAAACGGCAAAACAACCACTGTTAATTTTCTTGACGAAATCTTGAAAGAAGCGGGCTATCAGACTGCAATGTTTTCAACAGCAAACATGCAAATTGCAGGTGAACAAACCGTGAATGATACAAATTCCACCGGCAACGGTTGCTCAGCTTCATTCTTTCGCGATGCAAAAGCTGATGTCGAATTCGCGCGAGTTGAAGCCACTTCGCGCCGCTTGATCAATATAAATTCGAAGGTGTGCCGATCGGAAATGGCGATCGCGGCAAACCTCACGCGAAAGATCATCTTGATTATCACAAAACAATGGAAAACTATGCTGCGGCAAAAGGCAAAACTTTTCGAAATGAGTCGAGTCTCGCAGTTCTATGCCGATGATCGAATGGTTTGATTATTTCAATAATTTTGCACAGCAAAGCCATCACTTATGGCTGAAGGAGATCGGCTGATGTTAAAAGTGAAAAATGAAGCTCTATAAAAGGGAAGTAGAGGCTAACCTTCGAGTCGACAATAATGTTGAGCTTGAAATTGCTACACACCTGCCAGGAGAATTTAACATTTACAATATGACCCGCGGCGGCGGCGGGTGCGCATATCTTTGCAGAGGATTTCACTCGAAAGATATTCAGAGGGTGCTAATCTTGAAGGTGTTTCGGGTCGTTTTCGAGATACGCACCTTTCCAGGGATTACCATTTGACACGATCGTTGATTGTGCTTCACAGGCAGACACTTGAAAAACTCCTCAAATCGCATGAAGAGATTTCGATCGCACGATTTTGGTTTGGTGGTGTGGCGACCGAGATCGCGAAAACGCCCAATTATGGGGAAAGTGCACTGTTGGCTGACCGAGTGTATCACTGATGAGGAAAATTACGCCGAAAGATACCACACACAAATTCGCGGAAGAAATCATCTCGGAATCTCGAAAAGGGGCGACAAACTCCCAGCAAATGTCAAGAAATTCCAGATCGAAAGAGGGCAATTCAGCTTTACAGTGCAGGCAAAGGTGATATTGTGTTGATTACAGGTTTAGGAGCATGAAGTTTACCGCGTGAGTGTGGCGAAAAACACCTTGGAACGACACTCACATTGTGCGCAGGAAAGTCGATTTCAGGAAATCTTTAAAAGCGTCGCTCGAAAAATCGCTCAAATCCGAGCGATTTTAATTTTCGAAAGCTACCGTTCTTTTGAACGGCGTAATTTTAAATAAGCTTGGTTGTCTAGTCGATCGACAAACGATCTAAAGTTAGTGTCTGAAGGTTTACTTCTTCGAATATACAAATTTTGCAATTTGCCCCTCAATAAAGTGCATTTTCAGCCTCTCTCTAGTGTTGTCATTTAACTCAGAAACTCTTTCTACGAGAGAACTTTACGATCGGTTGATTCAGTCTCGATTTCAAAGTTAATTCCCAAATTAAGGAGTTATCTTTTAAGCAAATAGGACTTTTCAGAGCTGCTTTAACTCTTTCAGTGCAAAGGTAGCAGCTATCATAAATCAGTCCAAATCTATTCAAGAGTGCTTTTCCATTCTTTACCTTTTCGAGTATTTGAAATTTTCGCACACTATTGATTTTTGCAAATACTGATTTAAAAACAATCTCTTACAGTACATTAATAAAGTAATAAGTGAAAATAAAACCATCGAAATCGCTACCATTATACTAGTATTGATCAGGGTCCTAATCGCTACAATTTTACACCGGTGAGTTTACTATTCTTTATTATACAAATCAATACAAAATTCGAAAACATCTAAATTTCAGAAATAGAAATAGGTCCTGCATTTGGGGCTTATTTTGTTATATCAGGCCAAATTTAGTATTATTTTCAAAACACTGCAGTCTCAGCTTTGCAGTTTTTATAGTATTAGATTTAGTAATCAATTTCTTTCAATCACATCAAGAAGTGCATTTGCGCGCTTGGTTTCATCCTCGATCGTTCCGAGGCAGCATTATAAGCTGGCTCAATTAAAGTATTATCATCACTCGAGCGAAGAAGCAAAAGATAAATGTCGAACTTTTTCTTCATTCCAGAAACGTTAACTTATCAACCAATGGACTGCAAAGCTTCAAAGTGCACGTAACCTTTCAATTGTATCCAAGTCTCTAAGCCGCAAAAGCTTGGCATTGCAGTCTGCTGAGGCTGCTCAGTAACTGGTCGATCTTCTTCTGTAGCTGGAATCTCGCTTGGTTTAAATCTTCATATTGGGTTCATCAGTGTTTGATTATCGTCAGGGGTATCCGAGGATCGCTAACACCAGAAAAAGTCTTAGCGAATACAGGTCGTCGCTAACTGGCACATTTTGCTTGTTTGATTCATATCAATTTCCATAACCCACCTTTATATTTAATTGACTTTACTTTTTATTAATTATATTGTATCATAAATTAAGCATAATCAAAGATTATTTTTCAGGTGGAAAATGTAGATAATTTTAATTTTATTGGTTCAGCGCGATCCTCAAATGCGCTTTTGGTTGCCGAAGCGAGCAGTGGAAGCGAGCACTTTTCAAGCTGAAGTTATTTTACCCAGAAACGATAGCCGTGAAATTAAAATAATATTATCACAGGAATGGTTGGGCTCAGCTTTAGCTGTTAATTTTAAAAAATGGCTTGAAAATAAAATAAATTTACCAATCGAGATTATTCGAAATTATACTTTACCAAAAAAGCGTTTCGAAGAAAATACTTTAGTAATCGCCAGCTCATGTTTCGGAAATACAGAAGAATCAATTTCAGCTTTAAATCAAGCAATTGAAATTGGTGCACAAGAATACCACAGTTTCTTCGCATGAAAAGTGGAGAAATTGCCCGTGAAAATCAAATAGCGCACGTTAAATTACCAGCCGAACTTCCAACCACGAATGGCAGTGATTTATAATTTCCGCGCCTTAACGAAAATCTTGGTAAATTTTTGGAATTATTTCAATGAAAGCACGAAGAAATCGAACATTATGCCGATTTTTGCGAAAAGAGAGGCGAATCTTGGGTCGCGAGCGTCGAACGACCGAGATTACGCCAAACAGCTTGCATTATATTCAGCGACGAAGTGCAGTATTTTTGAGTTCCGGTGCACTCACCGCGCTATCTTATAAGTGGAGCTGCTTTGGAACGAAAATGCACTACGTTAGACTTTATAACGAATATCCCGGGTTCAATCATAGCGAGTTCATCGGTTGGAGTTCGCATCCAATTGAAAAACTTTTTGCAATTTTTCAACGGTGCAGTAATTTAGATCATCCGCGCGTTCAGCGTTTCGGAGATTTCGAGATGAGGCTTTTAAGCGGAAAACGCCCAGCAGCACGAAATATTGAACTAAAAGTGTTCAACTTATCTCGAGCACAAGCTCTTTGATCAAATTTTAGCAGATTTCTGTAGCGGCTTTATCTTGCAATTTTGAATAATGTTAACCCAACACCAGTGGAATTAATTGAAAAGCTTAGTGTGCTGGAATTAGCGGAAATAATCAGATCTACTGCTATTAACTTAAAATGGCGGTTTTATTTTTGAAAATAAAACAAAGTCTCAGCTACTGGCTTAAAGAGGTTAGTTCTTCCAGATTTAGTTAAATTTAAAGGTTTTAAGCTTAAATAATATATATAACCTAATATAGGAAGCATAGATTGGATAATAACAGCTATAGGAATTATTAAAGTCATCTTAGACACCAACATCATAGACAATTGGCTACAATAATCCACTAGTATGTAGAATCTTTCGGATCACCATCAGGGTTATCCAAATCTCATTTTTCAAGGGTATCTTTATTAACCCTGAAAACTAAATCTTGGAAGAAAATATAACATACCTGTTAATATACTATACCCAAAAGTACAAGTTGTACCACAAGATAGCTACCTTCGCAAATTCTTGATTGTATTAATAAGTTGCCGCAGCAATTGAGTGCAAAATCTTATAAAGAAACCAAGCAGAGAAATTATCTCATATCTTAACCTCATTTCTAAAAGAACTATCTATGCGCGATTTTTCCGATTATAACAAAACTTAAATTAAAGTCAATAAATACGGAAAAAGCCCGC
>BNJT01000456.1_pt1:0-17500 | contig 179539 bp, 209 predicted proteins | sample 8540491 | NCBI WGS metagenome assembly BNJT01 (sample SAMD00202455, study PRJDB9452) | human saliva metagenome | host: Homo sapiens
CGAGAGCCGCTTGGATGCCTACCAGTTTTTTTGCTGGGTAAGTTTGAAAACTTCAAAGCAGGCAAGGGATTTCATGATCTGCCAGAAGGATTGTTTGGTGAACAAAACTATTAAAATTCAGATACTTTCTTGATTTTTTGCCAAAATCTTGATAGAATATCTTTATTAAATCCTTGTCAGAGCAGGGATTTTTTATTGAAAGGATTTTATCATGTCAAAGAAACTCCAACGTAAAAAACAATTGCGAAATAGCCTTCGTCGTTCAGGTGCATTTTCAACTACAGTGACCAAGGTTGTAGAAGAGACAAAGAAAGTCGTGAAACATGCGGAAAAATCTGCCAGCCAAGCAGGAAAAGTTGTCTCTAAAAAAGTGGAACAAGCAGTAGAAGCGACCAAGGAACAAGCACAAAAAGTGGCGAATTCAGTAGAAGATTTCGCAGCTACTTTGGGTGGCCTCTCAGTAGATCGCGCTAAGACTTTTTATGATGAAGGGATCAAGTCAGCTTCTGACTTCAAAAACTGGACAGAAAAAGAACTCCTTGCCTTGAAAGGAATCGGACCAGCTACAATTAAGAAATTAAAAGAACACGGAATCAGCTTCAAGTAATCTTTCTTGTCCCTTGCATTTCCGTGAAAAACCTGTTACAATAAAGCCATTAGAGGTGTTTTGAATCCCACATTTTACAGAAAGTGGCGGTGCTGAGAAGTCCACAAATGTGTCAAAACTAGTTGCTGATGGATAAAAAATGAAATAATTTTGTCTTTTTATTATAAAGACTAAAGATGCGGGCTCTGCCCGAAATTGGGTGGTACCGCGGATAAACACATTCGTCCCTGTCATGTAGATGGCAGGGGCATTTTTTTATGGAAAGCGAGGGTTGAAAATGGAGCATGCACAATTACCAGAACGATTAGAAACGGAGCGACTTGTCTTACGAGTTCGTACAGTGGCGGATGCTGAGGATATTCATGCCTACGCTAGTTTGCCAGAGGTCGCCTATCCAGCAGGCTTTCCACCTGTCAAGACCTTGGAAGATGAGATTTATTACTAGAACATATCCTTCCCGAGCGTAATGAAAAGGATAATCTCCCAGCAGGCTATGGAATTATCGTTAAAGGAACCGATACAATCATTGGTTCTGTCGATTTCCCCCGTCGCTACGAAGACGATGTACTAGAGATTGGCTATATCTTGCACCCAGACTATTGGGGTCGAGGTTATGTACCAGAAGCAGCGCGTGCCTTGATTGACCTAGCGTTTAAAGAACTTGATCTTCACAAGATTGAACTAACTTGCTTTGGCTACAATCTCCAAAGTCAACGAGTCGCAGAAAAACTTGGCTTCACCCTCGAAGCTCGCATCCGAGACAGAAAGGATGTTCAAGGGAACCGCTGTGACAGTCTCATATATGGCTTACTGAAGAGTGAGTGGGAGGTGAAACAGTAGTTAAACCGTTCGAAATTTTTGAACAGTTGAGATATATTGGAGTTAAAATAGGAGGTATTGAAAAATGGAGGTAGGTCATATTATTACTATACTTAGTGGAGCAGGTCTAGGAGCTATAATAAGTGCAATTTTAGTTTTTCTTAATAATAGTAAAAGAAATCAAATTGATTATATTACTAAGGAGAGAGCTGAGTGGCGAAAGCAACTTAAAATAATATTAGAAAATTTAAAGGATAATCAAAAGAAAGATTCTGCACTTATACAGTTAAAAAGCCAGATTAATCCATTTGGAAAAAATATGGATATTAAGTATTCTAAGCCTTATTATATGAAAGATGGTCACATTTGGGATATCTTGGATAATAATGTAATTGATTATGACAGATTGTCTTTGTATATAGCTTTACTCTTGAAATATGATTGGGAACGCTCAAAAAAGGAAATAAAATTCAATCCCTCAACATTGTTAAGAGGAATTATTTGGTTGACATTATTTATTCTATCTATTTATTCTTCAATTATTATATATAATAAAACTAATAATTTAAATAATGATTTATATGTAATACTGTTTATAATATCGATATTGTCAATTATATTTGTATCGTTACAAATATGGGTTACAAACTTAATTAAGTCAGTTCCTTCCAGACATAAAAAAGAGCAAATGTGGATATTCATTGTTTTTTATGCTTTTCCTTATGCGAATACTAGCCTAATTTTATTATTAAATATTCCGTTTTTAAATTCTCAACTTTTTGATATATTTGCACTAATAGGTTTGTTTGTGTACGAATTTTTCTATTTATCAACCATTGAATCATTAGAAGACGATTACGTTAAGCAGTTGAACGAATTAGTGTCAAACGAAATTCTCATAGTGATAAAGTAAGCGCTGTATACAAATCAATAGATAGATTGGAGAAGAAACTTTATGAATACCCTTATAACCAAAATGATGTTGAGGCGTTGAAAAAAAAGCGTCGAAAATTACAGAAAAAGTTAATAAAAAAACTAAGACCGTCAGTCTTCATATTTCAACCGAATTTATATATTAGATATCGAAAGAAAAAATCTAGGATATCAAAGATTGTCAAATGTTTACTTACAAATACTTAAAGGAGAACACACATGTCTAAAGAACTTTCACCTAAATACAATCCAGCCGAGGTTGAGGCTGGTCGTTACCAAAAATGGCTTGATGCTGATGTTTTCAAGCCTTCAGGCGATAAAAAGGCTAAGCCTTATTCGATCGTTATTCCACCACCAAACGTAACTGGGAAACTCCACCTTGGTCACGCTTGGGATACAACTTTGCAAGATATTATCATCCGTCAAAAACGCATGCAAGGTTTTGATACCCTTTGGCTTCCAGGGATGGACCACGCTGGGATTGCGACTCAAGCTAAGGTTGAGGAGCGCTTGCGTGGTGAGGGCATTACGCGTTATGACCTGGGTCGTGAGAAATTCCTCGACAAAGTCTGGGAATGGAAAGACGAATATGCCACTACCATCAAGGAACAATGGGGCAAGATGGGGCTCTCTGTAGACTACTCTCGCGAGCGTTTCACGCTTGACGAAGGTTTGTCAAAAGCCGTTCGTAAGGTCTTTGTGGACCTATACAAGAAAGGTTGGATCTACCGTGGTGAGTTTATCATCAACTGGGACCCAGCAGCTCGCACAGCCCTTTCTGATATCGAGGTAATCCACAAGGATGTGGAAGGTGCCTTCTACCACATGAATTACATGCTTGAAGACGGATCTCGCGCCCTTGAAGTTGCGACAACTCGTCCTGAGACTATGTTTGGAGACGTTGCCGTTGCGGTCAATCCAGAAGACCCACGCTACAAGGACTTGATTGGTAAAAACGTCATCCTTCCAATCGCTAATAAACTCATCCCAATCGTTGGAGATGAGCACGCGGATCCTGAGTTTGGTACTGGTGTCGTGAAAATCACACCTGCCCACGATCCAAACGACTTCTTGGTTGGTCAACGTCATAACTTGCCACAAGTCAACGTCATGAACGACGACGGAACTATGAACGACTTGGCCTTCGAATTTGCAGGCATGGACCGCTTTGAAGCGCGTAAGGCAGTCGTTGCCAAGTTGGAAGAAATCGGTGCCCTCGTTAAAATCGAAAAACGTGTCCACAGTGTTGGTCACTCAGAGCGTACAGGTGTCGTGGTTGAGCCACGCTTGTCTACCCAATGGTTCGTCAAGATGGACCAATTGGCTAAGAACGCTATTGCCAACCAAGACACAGAGGATAAGGTAGAATTCTACCCACCTCGTTTCAACGATACCTTCCTTCAATGGATGGAAATGTCCACGACTGGGTAATCTCTCGTCAGCTCTGGTGGGGTCACCAAATCCCTGCTTGGTACAATGCTGAGGGTGAAATATACGTTGGTGAAGAAGCTCCAGAAGGAGACGGATGGACTCAGGACGAAGATGTCTTGGATACTTGGTTCAGTTCTGCCCTTTGGCCATTCTCTACCATGGGCTGGCCGGATGTCGACTCAGAAGACTTTAAACGTTATTATCCAACATCAACTTTGGTGACTGGTTATGATATTATTCCGTTTTGGGTGTCTCGGATGATTTTCCAAGGTTTGGAATTTACTGGCAAGTCACCATTCAAAAATGCCTTGATTCATGGTCTCATTCGTGATGAGCAAGGACGCAAGATGTCGAAATCTCTCGGTAACGGGATTGATCCAATGGATGTTATTGATAAGTACGGAACAGATAGCCTTCGTTGGTTCCTTTCAAACGGTTCTGCACCAGGGCAAGACGTGCGCTTCTCTTACGAGAAAATGGATGCTTCATGGAACTTCATTAACAAGATCTGGAACATCTCTCGCTACATCCTCATGAACAATGAAGGCTTGACTCTTGAGCAAGCAACGGCCAATGTCGAAAAAGTTGTTAACAAGGAAGCTGGAAATGTCACAGACCGCTGGATTCTCCACAACCTCAATGAAACCATCGGAAAAGCAACTGCCAACTTTGATAAGTTTGAATTTGGTGTAGCTGGACACATCCTTTACAACTTCATCTGGGATGAGTTTGCGGACTGGTATGTTGAGTTGACTAAGGAAGTCCTTTATAGCGACAACGAAGAAGAGAAAGTCATCACACGTTCTGTTCTCCTTTATACTTTGGACAAGATCCTTCGTCTCCTTCACCCAATCATGCCATTCGTGACAGAGGAAATCTTTGGACAAATCTCAGAAGGCTCTATCGTCACAGCGACTTACCCAACTGTCAATCCAGCCTTTGAAGACCTTGCGGCTTACACAGGTGTTGAAAGTCTTAAAGACTTGATCCGTGCCGTTCGTAATGCGCGTGCTGAAGTAAACGTAGCACCAAGCAAACCTATCACCATCCTTGTGAAGACAAGCGATAGCAACTTGGAAGCCTTCTTTAACAGCAATGTCAACTACATCAAACGCTTCACAAATCCAGAACACTTGGAAATCGCATCAACTATCCCTGCACCTGAACTTGCTATGTCAAGCGTCATCACAGGAGCAGAAATCTACTTACCACTGGCTGACCTCCTCAATGTCGAAGAAGAACTCGCTCGTCTCGACAAGGAACTGGCTAAATGGCAAAAAGAACTGGATATGGTCGGTAAGAAGCTCTCTAACGAACGCTTCGTAGCCAACGCCAAACCAGAAGTCGTCCAAAAAGAACGCGACAAACAAGCCGACTACCAAGCTAAGTACGACGCGACCGTAGCACGTATTGATGAGATGAAGAAGTTGGTGGGATAAAGCTGGCAACATGTATTTTTTAGAAAAAAGAGAAAAATTTAAATGAATCTTAAAAATGTAGTAGAAATATTGGCCGGTTTTATTACATACGGGATACCTGTTTTATCATTTTTATGGCAAATAAAAAGTGACTTTACTGATAAGAAACAGATAGAATCAATTGTATCTAATTACAATTATCAAAAATAATTCAAATTTTTGATTTCAAGGACGTAAGTATTCAAAATGGTTATATACAAATTAATAACCCACAGACCATAAATATAGAATTAAAGAATGAACTTGAAAAAAATTTGAGAAGGAGAGATTAGAAGATAAAAAAAATTTTTTTATCAAACAAGTTATACAAAGCATCTCTTTGGATTATTTTTAGTTGTTTTTTTATTTTTCAATATAATTAATAACATTTCAAGTGATTTTTAAAAAAATATCCTCGATTTTTGGAAGTAAATATAATAAAAAAATAATCTAGTTTTATCGTTTGATACAACTTTAAAAGCAAATGTTGTTAATGATTTTTAATCTATATTGTTTTTAGTAGTTACTAAGTATTTACTAGATAAGCAAAACATTATCAATACTTTTAGGATTTACAGTAACTATCTTTTTTATATTTATTTACTTATTCAGAGATTAAGCAAGGTTTTATACAGTTTTTTTGAAGTATCCTATTATTTTTATCTAGTCTCTCAGTATTTATTTCTATAATTGTTGCCTTGGTTGTTCTATTCCCATTATTCTTTAGTTTAAATATTTTTGATTGTAAGATTACATAGTTTAATTTCAGTATACGATTCTAAAAATACAAACAAAAACTTGTCAATTCTCTCTCTTCCATAAGTACAGTTATTGCTCCAATACTTATTTTTTTATAGTAAAAATGGTATTTAGATAATAAGAAACTATTATTTTATGAATTTCTTTTTGGGTATTAGTATAACTGAATAATACTTACTAATAAATATGATAGACGTGAATAAAAGATTGAAAAATATAAAATTAGCCGTAATTGCTTTATAAATTAGATTTTCTATTTTTAAATTATCCTTTATGTCGTATTAGAAAGATTAATATTTTAGAAATCAGTTTACTATATAATAAACTCAGGCAATTCATGCCCGTACCAATCCACCAATTGATTCCATCGGCTGGGTAGCGAAGAAATAAAAAGTCCTGTCACTTTCCCCCATTTAACCTTTGACTATTCCGCAAAATTATCGTACAATAAAGAGTACATGATAAAATGAGGTCAGAGTCTGTTTGCTCTGGCGATAGTAGTAAAAATGAGGAGAAACGCTTTGGAATTAGAAGTATTTGCTGGGCAAGAAAAAAGTGAACTATCTATGATTGAGGTAGCGCGTGCTATCTTGGAACTTCGTGGTCGCGATCATGAGATGCATTTTAGCGATCTTGTAAATGAAATTCAAAACTACCTTGGAACATCAAACAGCGATATCCGCGAAGCTTTGCCTTTGTTCTACACAGAGTTGAACTTTGACGGTAGCTTCATCTCTCTTGGAGACAACAAATGGGGTCTTCGTTCATGGTATGGTGTGGACGAAATCGACGAAGAGATCATCGCTCTTGAAGAAAGTGACGACGATGAAGTAGCACCAAAAGCTAAGAAAAACGCGTCAATGCCTTTATGGATGGCGATTCAGATGCCATTGACTACAATGCAGATGATCCAGAAGACGAAGATGCATACGAAGCAGATCCAGCTCTTTCATACGATGATGAAAATCCAGATGATGAGAAAAATGAAGTGGAAGCTTACGATGCAGAAATTAACGAAATCGCTCCTGATGACTTGGGTGAAGATGTGGATCTTAACGAAGAAGACGACGAGTTTTCTGACGATGACGCTGAAACGAGTGAAGAAGAGTAAAAGACTTCACAGAGGAGATCGTAAGATCTCCTTTTTTTGTTGCTTGAGCAGGTCATCCGTTTGGATGCGGATCTTTAGTTGGTTTTCTGAAAACAATCTCCTTTTTTCACCTTTTACCAATTCGGGTTGACAAATGTTCTGCTTTGAGGTATTATATTGTTCGGGCACCTCTTTTAGAGGTCGGGGCTCCCTAGTTACTAGGGAGCTATTTTTGTTTTTCAGGAAGTTTTTCTTGAAAAGTCGTTATTCATAAGGGTCTTGTTTTCTATCTCCCCTCGTAGTTAACAAGGCCTTGAGCATTTTAGAAAGAGGAATCTATGTCTACGAAATATATTTTTGTAACTGGTGGTGTGGTGTCGTCTATTGGGAAAGGGATTGTGGCAGCAAGTCTCGGGCGTCTCTTGAAAAATCGTGGTCTCAAAGTAACTATTCAGAAGTTTGACCCTTATATCAATATCGACCCGGGAACCATGAGTCCTTACCAGCACGGGGAAGTCTTTGTGACAGATGACGGGGCTGAGACAGATTTGGACTTGGGTCACTATGAACGTTTCATCGATATCAACCTCAACAAATATTCCAACGTGACAACTGGTAAAATCTACAGTGAAGTTCTTCGTAAGGAACGCCGTGGCGAGTACCTTGGGGCAACTGTTCAAGTCATTCCTCATATCACAGATGCTTTGAAAGAAAAATCAAGCGTGCCGCTCTAACGACTGACTCTGATGTCATTATCACAGAGGTTGGTGGAACCGTTGGGGATATCGAGTCCTTGCCATTTCTAGAGGCTCTTCGTCAGATGAAGGCTGATGTGGGTGCAGATAATGTTATGTATATCCACACAACCTTGCTTCCTTATCTCAAGGCTGCTGGTGAGATGAAGACCAAGCCTACTCAGCATTCTGTAAAAGAATTGCGTAGTTTGGGAATCCAGCCAAATATGTTGGTCATTCGTACAGAAAAACCAGCTGGTCAAGGAATTAAAAATAAACTAGCTCAGTTTTGTGACGTGGCTCCGGAAGCTGTTATCGAATCTTTGGATGTCGAACACCTTTACCAAATTCCATTAAACTTGCAGGCACAAGGTATGGACCAAATTGTCTGTGACCATTTGAAACTAGATGCACCAGCAGCGGATATGACAGAGTGGTCAGCCATGGTGGACAAGGTCATGAACCTGAAAAAACAAGTCAAGATTTCTCTTGTTGGTAAGTATGTGGAGTTGCAAGATGCCTACATCTCAGTGGTTGAAGCCTTGAAACACTCTGGCTATGCCAACGACGCAGAAGTGAAGATTAATTGGATCAATGCCAATGATGTGACAGCAGAGAATGTGGCGGAGCTCTTGTCGGATGCGGACGGAATCATCATACCAGGCGGTTCGGTCAACGTGGTACGGAAGGGAAAATCCAAGCCATCCGTTATGCGCGTGAGAATGATGTTCCAATGTTGGGTGTCTGCTTGGGAATGCAGTTGACCTGTATCGAGTTTGCTCGTCACGTTTTAGGACTTGAAGGTGCCAATTCTGCAGAACTTGCACCAGAAACAAAATACCCTATCATTGATATCATGCGTGATCAGATTGATGTTGAGGATATGGGTGGGACCCTTCGTTTGGGACTTTATCCATCTAAGTTGAAACGTGGCTCTAAGGCGGCTGCAGCTTATCATGATCAAGAAGTAGTGCAACGTCGTCACCGTCACCGTTATGAGTTTAACAATGCCTTTCGTGAACAGTTTGAGGCAGCAGGCTTTGTCTTTTCAGGAGTTTCTCCTGATAATCGTTTGGTAGAAATCGTTGAAATTCCTGAAAATAAATTCTTTGTGGCTTGTCAGTATCACCCTGAACTTTCCAGTCGTCCAAACCGTCCAGAAGAACTCTACACTGCCTTTGTTACTGCAGCAGTTGAGAACAGTAATTAGCAAAATCAGAGCCTTTGAGAAGAATCTCAGAGGTTTTTTATTCATTCAGGAAAATCTTGCTAACTCAGGCGCTTGCCAATAAGAATCAGAAGTTTTCTTTCCACAGTAATGGATGAGATTTTCCTTGCTCATATACTGCTTCCCTATTTGTCCTAGAGCCCTTTTTGTGTTACAATGAATGGTATGAAAGCTAAGAAATTATGGATGACTGGCTTGACTGTGGCTGGTCTAAGTGCCCTTGCTTTGGGTGCCAAAAAAGCAGCAGATAACCACAAACTCATGAAGACGCAAGAGGAGTTGACCGCTATTGTGCGTGATCTTTTTTCAGATATGGGAGAGATTGCGACTCTCTATGTTCAAGTCTACGAAAGTAGTCTAGAGCGACTCGTCGGAGGAGTCATTTTCGAGGATGGCCGTCATTACACCTTTGTCTATGAAAATGAAGACCTGGTCTATGAGGAGGAAGTCTTATGATTACTCCCAGTAGTATAGAAGAACTCGCAGGTTTTGTCGAGCAAGATGGCAAGAAGGTCTTTCTTTTTGTGGCGGACTGGTGTGGAGATTGTCGTTATATCTATCCATCCTTACCAGAGATCGAGGAGACCAATCCAGAGTTCGCCTTTATTCGAGTGGACCGAGACCAGTACATGGATCTGGCTAAACTTTGGGATGTTTACGGGATTCCTAGCCTTGTTGTGCTAGAAAAGGACAAGGAAATTGGCCGATTTGTCAATCGCGACCGTAAAAGCAAGGAACAAATTAATGACTTTTTAGCAGGACTGAAATAGGAGAAAAAGGAAAGAATGATTTTTACATATAACAAAGAACATGTTGGTGATGTCCTTATGGTCATCGTGAAAAATAGCGGCGATGCCAAGTTGGACGTGGAGCGCAAAGGCAAGGTAGCCCGTGTTTTCCTCAAAGAAAATGGGGAAACAGTAGCTTGGAATATTTTCGACCTTTCAAGTTTGTTTGAAATTGCAGAGCGCGGTCAAGTCTTTATCAGATGAGCAAGTAGCACGTTTAAACCAAGAGTTGCAGGCGGAAGGTTTTACAGAAAAAATTGTTAATGATAAGGAACCTAAGTTTGTTGTCGGTGAGATTGTCGATATGGTAGCTCACCCAGATAGCGACCACCTCAATATCTGCCAAGTTGCAGTCGCAAGTGACAAGACAGTACAAATTGTTGCAGGGGCCCCAAATGCGCGTGTCGGTTTGAAAACCATTGTAGCTCTTCCTGGAGCGATGATGCCAAAAGGAAATCTCATTTTCCCAGGCGAACTTCGTGGCGAAAAGAGTTTTGGTATGATGTGCAGCCCTCGTGAACTTGCCTTGCCAAATGCTCCGCAAAAACGTGGGGTTATTGAATTATCAGAAGACCAAGTTGTCGGAACTCCATTCGATCCAGCTAAACACTGGACGGCCTAGGAAGTTGTCAGTATCTGTCTCGCTAGCATAGAAGGAACTAAAATGGCAAAAAATGTTGTGATTACAGGAGCGACCTCAGGAATCGGTGAAGCGATTGCGCGTGCTTATCTGGAGCAGGGGGAGAATGTTGTCCTAACTGGACGACGGATAGATAGACTAGAAGCCCTCAAGTCGGAGTTTGCAGAAACCTATCCAAGTCAAACAGTTTGGACGTTTCCGCTGGATGTGACAGATATGGCCATGGTAAAGACAGTTTGCTCCGATATTTTGAAACGATAGGGCAGATTGATATCTTGATCAATAACGCCGGGCTGGCTCTTGGCTTAGCTCCCTATCAAGACTATGAAGAGTTGGATATGCTGACTATGTTGGATACCAATGTCAAGGGCTTGATGGCGGTTACTCGCTGTTTCTTGCCTTCGATGGTAGCAGCCAATCAAGGTCATATCATCAATATGGGGTCAACTGCAGGAATCTACGCCTATGCGGGTGCGGCGGTCTATTCAGCCACCAAGGCTGCGGTTAAAACTTTTTCAGATGGTCTGCGAATTGATACCATCGCAACGGACATCAAGGTGACAACCATTCAACCGGGGATCGTCGAAACAGATTTTTCTACAGTACGTTTTCACGGTGACAAAGAGCGGGCTACGACGGTTTATCAGGGAATCGAAGCCTTGCAGGCGCAAGACATCGCAGACACAGTGGTCTATGTAACCAATCAACCCCGTCGTGTGCAGATTACAGATATGACTATTATGGCCAATCAACAGGCGACTGGATTTATGGTTCATAAAAAGTAAAAAATTTTCCTCAAAAAGTTACAAATTTCTGTAACTTTTTTTGATTTCCTGCGAATAGATAAGTAGGAGGAAGAAAATATGTATAATAAAGTTATTCTTATTGGAAGAATCGTTGCAACACCAGAATTGCACAAAACCAACAATGACAAGTCGGTAGCGCGCGCAACGATTGCTGTGAACCGTCGTTACAAAGACCAAAATGGGGAACGCGAAGCTGACTTTGTCAATTTGGTTCTTTGGGGGAAATTGGCTGAAACCTTGGCAAGCTACGCAACCAAAGGCAGTCTCATTTCTGTTGATGGGGAGTTACGTACCCGTCGCTTTGAGAAAAATGGTCAGACCAACTATGTGACAGAAGTTCTCGTGACAGGATTCCAACTCTTGGAAAGCCGCGCCCAACGTGCCATGCGTGAAAATAACGCAGGTCAAGACTTGGCGGATTTGGTTTTGGAAGAGGAGGAATTGCCATTTTAAGCATAGAAAAGCCTGAGTCAATCTCAGGCTTTTTATCTTGAGAAAGTCAGACTTTTTTCTTGACTATTTCTGACCAAGTGATACAATAGAACTATGATTTAGCACTCATATGTAAAGAGTGCTAAAAATATGTATTTCATCATGGAGGAAAGCAAATGTTGAAACCATTAGGAGACCGTGTGGTCTTGAAAATCGAAGAAAAAGAGCAAACTGTTGGAGGATTTGTCCTCGCAGGATCAGCTCAAGAAAAAACAAAAACAGCTCGTGTTGTAGCTACTGGACAAGGTGTTCGTACCTTGAATGGTGACTTGGTTGCTCCAAGCGTTAAGGCTGGAGACAGTGTCTTAGTTGAAGCCCATGCAGGTATTGATGTCAAAGATGGCGATGAAAAGTATATCATCGTCGGTGAAGCTAATATCTTGGCGATCATTGAAGAATAGAAGGAGAAAGTAAGTATGTCAAAAGAAATTAAATTTTCATCTGATGCTCGTTCAGCTATGGTCCGTGGTGTCGATATCCTTGCAGATACTGTTAAAGTAACCTTGGGACCAAAAGGGCGTAACGTTGTTCTTGAAAAATCATTCGGTTCACCACTCATCACCAATGACGGTGTGACCATTGCCAAAGAAATCGAGTTGGAAGACCATTTTGAAAATATGGGTGCCAAGTTGGTATCAGAAGTCGCTTCAAAAACCAATGATATCGCAGGCGATGGAACAACAACTGCGACTGTCTTGACCCAAGCCATCGTCCGTGAAGGAATCAAAAACGTCACAGCAGGTGCAAACCCAATCGGTATCCGTCGGGGGATTGAAGCAGCGGTTGCCGCAGCTGTAGAAGCCTTGAAAAATAATGCCATCCCTGTTGCCAATAAGGAAGCCATCGCTCAGGTTGCTGCCGTATCTTCTCGTTCTGAAAAAGTCGGCGAATACATCTCTGAAGCCATGGAAAAAGTTGGGAAAGACGGTGTTATCACCATTGAAGAGTCACGTGGGATGGAAACTGAACTTGAAGTGGTGGAAGGAATGCAGTTTGATCGCGGTTACCTTTCACAGTACATGGTGACAGATAGCGAAAAAATGGTGGCTGACCTTGAAAATCCATACATCTTGATTACAGACAAGAAGATTTCCAATATCCAAGAAATCTTGCCACTCCTTGAAAGCATTCTTCAAAGCAATCGTCCACTCTTGATTATTGCAGATGATGTGGATGGCGAAGCTCTTCCGACTCTTGTATTGAACAAGATTCGAGGAACTTTCAATGTCGTTGCTGTCAAAGCTCCTGGCTTTGGTGACCGTCGTAAGGCTATGCTCGAAGATATTGCCATTTTGACAGGTGGAACCGTCATCACAGAAGATCTTGGTCTTGAGTTGAAAGATGCGACGATTGAGGCTCTTGGTCAAGCTGCTAGAGTGACTGTTGACAAAGACAGCACGGTTATTGTAGAAGGTGCGGGTAACCCTGAAGCCATTTCCCACCGTGTTGCTGTTATCAAGTCACAAATCGAAACCACAACTTCAGAATTCGACCGTGAAAAACTCCAAGAACGCTTGGCGAAATTGTCAGGTGGTGTCGCTGTTATCAAGGTCGGTGCAGCAACTGAAACGGAGTTGAAAGAAATGAAACTCCGCATTGAAGATGCCCTCAACGCTACTCGTGCGGCCGTTGAAGAAGGAATCGTTGCAGGTGGTGGAACAGCTCTTGTAAATGTCATTCCAGCCGTAGCTGATTTGGAATTGACAGGAGATGAAGCGACAGGACGCAATATTGTTCTTCGTGCCTTGGAAGAACCTGTTCGTCAAATTGCTCACAATGCTGGATTCGAAGGGTCTATCGTCATTGACCGTTTGAAAAATGCTGAAGTTGGTACAGGCTTCAACGCAGCAACTGGTGAGTGGGTTAATATGATTGAAGAAGGAATCATCGACCCAGTTAAGGTTAGTCGTTCTGCCCTTCAAAATGCAGCATCTGTAGCCAGCTTGATTTTGACAACAGAAGCAGTCGTAGCCAATAAACCAGAACCAGTAACCCCAGCTCCAGCCATGGATCCAAGCATGATGGGTGGAATGATGTAAGCTGTTTATCCTAAGCAATTCATAAAAAACACAAAAGGAGGGAATGAGCATCCCTCCTTTTATCGCTTCCTTTTTATAAAATAGATTTGAGCTGGTTGGTGATATATGGTAAAATAACTAATAGTAAAAGGAGAAGAACATGATTGATGTAGAAGAAATTCTGAGCAAGATGAATCCTAATCAGAAGATTAATTATGACCGTGTTATGCAAAAAATGGTTCAAGTTTGGGAGAAAAATGAGCAACGTCCCACTATTCTCATGCATGTTTGCTGTGCTCCTTGTAGTACCTACACCCTAGAATATCTGACAAAATACGCTGATGTGACCATCTATTTTGCCAATTCCAATATCCATCCCAAGGCAGAATACCACAAGCGAGCTTACGTTACAAAAAAATTTGTCAGTGATTTCAACGAGCGAACAGGAAATACGGTCCAGTATTTAGAAGCGCCCTACGAACCCAATGAATACCGGAAGTTAGTCAGAGGACTGGAAGAAGAACCCGAAGGTGGTGACCGTTGCAAGGTTTGTTTTGACTATCGTCTGGATAAAACAGCGCAAGTAGCTATGGATTTGGGATTTGATTACTTTGGTTCAGCTTTGACCATCAGTCCTCATAAGAATTCTCAAACCATCAACAGCATCGGAATTGATGTGCAAAAGATTTATACCACCCACTATCTCCCAAGTGATTTCAAGAAAAATCAAGGCTACAAGCGCTCGGTGGAGATGTGCGAGGAGTATGATATCTATCGTCAATGTTATTGTGGATGCGTCTATGCAGCTCAAGCTCAGAACATTGATCTTGTTCAGGTTAAGAAGGATGCCACGGCTTTCTTGTTGGATAAGGATGTTGAAAAAAAGACTATTCCCACATCAAGTTTACTGTCACTAAATTAGATATATAGCAATTAACCCAGCTGTAAAGCTGGGTTTTTAAAATAAAAAAACCAGGGCTCTCACCCCAGTTTGACAACTTTACCGATTCTTTAGTTCTATGTAGCGTTTGTACCAAATGTTGACATAGGCCTCTGAGAAAGGACCACGTCCATTGTTAATCCAATCAACAAGGATTTTTAACATGCTCTTTCAAAAATATAGTCTAAATCATCAGAATACTTCATTTTGCGTTTATGGCGTTCATATTCTTCAACGTCCAAGAGACGCTTTTCACCATCAGTGAAAACCTTGACATCCAAATCATAATCAATGTATTTCAGGGCTTCCTCATCTAGATAGTAGGGGCTGGCCATATTGCAATAGTAGGAAATCCCATTATCGCGAATCATGGCAATGATATTAAACCAATATTTTTTTGTGAAAGTAAACAATAGCCGGTTCTCGAGTCACCCTAACGACGACCGTCACTTTCGGTAACAAGTGTGTGGTCGTTGACGCCAATAATAGCGTTCTCTGTTGTTTTTTTAGTACCATGGTGTCCCGCCAAGTACGGTGAAGACTCCCATCATGCTTATAACTTTGAATTGTAATAAAGTCGCCTTCTTTTGGAAGTTTCATAACTAACCAACTTTCTACAATTTATAAGTTTATCGTCTACTATTATATCATAAATTGGTCTAATTTTTTTGAATTTTACCTGAAAATGTTAAAGATATTCTCTGAGAGCGCTGGCTATATCCGAAAAATCATAGCCTTTTCGAGCTAAAACTTGAGTTAAACGCTGTTTAAGTTCGTATCCTTCATACTTTAGAGCATACTTAGCATATTGTTTGTCTAGCTCTTTAAAAATGAGTTCTTGAGTCGTTTCTTGGTCGATTTGACTGTCCAAGTTATCAAAGGCACTTTTAGCATCAGAATAGGAGAAGCCTTTGTTCGTCAAGTTTTGAATAATCTTATCCTGCAAGGCACGAGCGGGAAGTTTTCCCGTGTATTTTTTAAGAAGTTTCTCCGCTACACGTTGAGCGACCTCTGAAAAATCAAAATCCTTTAAAACCTCTTCAATCGTTGATTTGGCAATCCCTTTTTGAGACAGTTTTTGAGCTAGCACATAAGGTCCCTTATCTCCAGAAAGTTGATTTGCGTTGATAATAGAGTAGACATACTGACGATCATTTATCCAGTTATCTTCTTTAAGATTAGCGATAACTTGACTAGTGATTGTTTCATCAATATCATACTTTTTCAGATACTCTCTCACTTCCTTTTCAGTACGAGCCTTAAATGATAGATGGTAGAGAGCGAGGTTCTTACCATAAGAAAACTGAGCAAAGTCTTGAATCTCGGTCAATTCTTCTGTGCTAATGACCTTATCTTTAGACAACATAAAACGGACAATGGTATCTTCCGTGATATAAGAGGTTTGTTGTCCATCTAGTTCCATCAAGTAGAGACGTTTTTTCTTTTCAAGTTTTGTGATTTTCATAGTTCTATTATACCCTAAAATGTGATAAGATAGGGGTATGAATCTGAAAGTCAAACAAAAAGATACCTTTAAAAAAATCAAGCGGATGGGCATCAATGGTGAGGGAATCGGTTTTTACCAGAAAACCCTCGTTTTTTTGTACCTGGAGCCCTCAAAGGGAGAAGATATCTATTGTCAGATTACTTCTATTAAACGTAACTTTGTAGAAGCAAAGTTACTCAAAGTAAATAAAAAGTCCAAGTTTCGAGTCGTACCAGCATGTACGATTTATAATGAATGTGGTGGTTGCCAAATCATGCATCTCCACTATGATAAACAGTTAGAGTTCAAAACAGATTTGCTCCACCAAGCCTTGAAAAAATTTGCTCCTGCAGGATATGAAAACTATGAAATCCGTCCAACTATCGGAATGCAGGAACCAAAGTACTACCGTGCTAAGTTGCAATTTCAGACTCGAAAATTCAACAATCAGGTCAAGGCGGGTTTGTATGCGCAAAATTCTCATTACCTTGTCGAGTTGAAAGACTGCTTGGTGCAAGATAAGGAAACCCAAGTGATTGCAAATCGCTTAGCTGAACTTCTTACTTACCATCAAATCCCCATCACCGATGAGAGAAAAACGCTAGGTGTTCGCACCATCATGGTACGTCGAGCGAGAAAAACTGGACAAGTCCAGATTATCATTGTCACAAATCGCCAGCTTAATTTGAATCAACTAGTCAAAGACCTAGTTAATGATTTTCCAGAAGTTGTCACGGTTGCTGTCAATACAAATACAGCAAAAACAAGTGAAATCTATGGTGAAAAGACAGAAATTATCTGGGGCCAAGAGAGTATTCAAGAAGGAGTACTCGACTATGAGTTTTCTCTCTCCCCTCGAGCCTTCTATCAGCTCAATCCTGAGCAGACCGAGATTCTCTATAGTCAAGCGGTTAAGGCCCTAGATGTTAGTGAAGAAGATCATTTGATTGATGCCTATTGCGGTGTTGGGACGATTGGATTTGCTTTCGCGAAGAAGGTCAAGAGCCTCAGAGGAATGGACATTATCCCGGAAGCCATTGAAGATGCCAAGCGAAATGCCCAGAGAATGGGATTTGATAACGCCTATTATGAAGCTGGGACTGCAGAAGAGATTATTCCACGTTGGTACAAAGAAGGATACCGAGCAGATGCCTTGATTGTAGATCCTCCGCGAACTGGTTTAGATGATGAGCTATTAGAGACAATCCTAACCTATGTTCCAGAAAAGATGGTCTATGTATCTTGTAATGTTTCAACATTAGCACGAGATTT